>Ga0209094_1000031_pt1 | contig 137837 bp, 131 predicted proteins | sample COGITO_mtgs_1004_2_FD_184790 | JGI IMG/M metagenome (GOLD analysis project Ga0209094, IMG submission 184790) | Pelagic marine microbial communities from North Sea - COGITO_mtgs_100430 (SPAdes) (version 2) | ecosystem: Environmental > Aquatic > Marine > Epipelagic ... | reverse complement strand
CCACGGCACCATCAACTCCACGAGTGGGCGTTGGGGCGAGGTCACCAACCACGGCACCTTCAACACCGACACCGACGACACCCAAAATGGCCCCACCACCATCGACACCCTCAACCTCACCACCGGGACGCTGACCGGTCCTGGATCCCTGAACATGGCCTCGGTGACCGCTCCATCTGATGGTGCTCGGCTACCAGCTCGCGGCGGCAGCTACTCGATCACTGGCGGAACAATCAGCGGCGGAACGATCACCATCGAAACCGGTGCCACCGTGATCTCAGCCGAGGGATCCCTCGAAACCTCGCTGGTCAATCATGGTGACCTCACGGTGCCGCACAGGCTGTACTTCCGCGACGGGTCACTGACCAACGACGGGACCGTAACGGTCGAGAACACCAACACCGACCACGCCTGGCTGGCGCACGGATCCGGGACCAACAGTGTGGTCAACCAAAGCGGCGGCGTGTTCTCGGTCATCGCCAACGCCAACGGCCCTGGCTACGACTCGCGGATCGACATACCCACCACGAACCACGGCACCATCAACTCCACGAGTGGGCGTTGGGGCGAGGTCACCAACCACGGCACCTTCAACACCGACACCGACGACACCCAAAATGGCCCCACCACCATCGACACCCTCAACCTCACCACCGGGTCGTCCGTCTCGGTCACCATTCGCAGTGCCGGCGCGAACCCGATTCATGGCACGCTCCACGTCAGCTCGTCGTTGCCACTCTCTGGCAACTTGGAGTTGCTCGTAGCCGGGAACTACTCGCCCGTTGTCGGTGATGCTCTGCAGTTGATCGAAGCGCCCGCTCTGTCCGGGGAGTTCGAGTCCGTGACGTCGACCACGAATGGGGCCGCTGCCTGGTCCGCCAGATACGAAACCGACGGGGTGACGGTCACATATGGGGCGCCAGTCCCCCATGCCCCGTCAGATGTGACTGCGGTAGCTGCAGTCGGATCTGCGGAAATTTCGTGGGTGGCGCCTGATGATGGTGGTTCGGCGATCAGCGGCTACACCGTCATTGCCGCCCCAGGTGGCGCGACGACTGCGGTGACGGCCGATCAGACCAATGCCACTGTCACCGGTCTCACCAATGGTCAGGCATATACATTCACCGTCACCGCGACCAACGCCAACGGGACCAGCGCACCCAGCGAACCCTCCAACGAAGTCACACCCGCCGGGCTACCCGACGCCCCCGCCAAACCTAACGTTGTGCTTAACGACCGAACAGCCACGATCACCTGGGAGACACCGTCAGGCAACGGGTCACCGATCACCGGATACACGATCACAGGCACCAACAACGCAGGCATCAAAACTGTCACCGCCGAGAACACCCAGGTCACCTTCACCGGCCTCACCCGGGCACAGACCTACACCTTCACCGTGACCGCCACCAACGCCGTCGGCGACTCCGACCCCTCACCGCCCACAGACGAGGTCCGAACCCTCGCGGTCCCCTCACCGCCCACCTCGGTGAACGCGACCGGCGGGGACCAATCCGCGTCCGTGACCTGGACAGCCCCGCCCAGCGAAGCACCCATCACCGCCTACACAGTCACCGTGTCTCCCGGTGGGACGACGATCCCCGTCGCCGGCGACCGCACAACCACAACCGTCACCGGACTCACCAACGAGACCTCCTATACCTTTACCGTGACCGCCACCAGCAGCGCCGGAACCAGTCCTCCCAGCGACGCCTCGAACCCGATCACCCCACAAGCTGTCGTCACCGCTGCCTGCACCCAGGCACAAGCCGACCACGCCGAAGCCTCAGCTGACGTGGCGAAGTACACGACCAAGCTCAAGCGCGCTAAGAAGCAACTCACCACAGCCAAGAAGCAACTCAGCAAAGCCAAGAAGACCGGCAAGAAGGCCCAGATCAAACGCGCCAAGACCAAAGTGAAAAAAGCCAAGAACAAGGTCAAGACATTCACCAAGCAGAAACGCGCCGCTCAAACAGCACAGAACAACGCCCAAACACGCATCAACCAAAACTGCTAAGGTGCCTGCTCCACGAGCAGCGCCACCACCGGCGTCCATCCAGAGCAGCTGGCCTCGACGCCACTGCACATGCCGCCTGCGCGGCGTTGACGGCCCACTCCCACGTACGGGTGCGCACGGACGCCGGTCGCCGCTGTCACCAGTTCCTGCAGCAGACCCCGGTGCGCTGCGCAGCGCTGCGCGGCAGGAGCCGCAGACCGTGGTGAGGCTGTAGATGCTGGGGCCACCGCCGATGTGGGATGGGCCTCCGCAGCGCTCACATGTCGTCTCCGAGGCCTTCTCTGCACCGGCAACCACCGCGTCGATGGCGTCCCAGTCGCCTTAGTCGACCGCGGACTCGTCCCACTGGACTCGCATCGAGCCCCATTTCTGGCCCTTCATACCTGCGGTGAGGTGACGCAATCGGTCGCCAAGTTGGCCATCAGGGAGAGACGGCGTTGACGAGGTCGCTGGCCATCTTGGGCACGCTCCGGCGGAAGAATGGCTCTCCGTCCAGGAGAACAGTGGGAATGCCCTGGACGCCCGCGCCTTCGGACTGCTTGTTGGCGGCCTCGACGTTGTCGCTCTTCTCGCCCCGCTCAATCCCCTGTCGCACGTCGGCCTCGTCGGCGCCCGCCTTCACGGCCTTGTCGACCAGCCAGTCGGCATCCGGAAAGGGTCCCTTCTCGGAGGGTTGGTCAGCGAACAACAGGTCGTAGAACTCCTTGGCCACTTCATCGCCAGCAGCATCTTGCACGACAAAGAATGCGTTGACAGCGTCTGCGGAATAGGGGCCGAAGCCGAGAATGCTGATCGGTCGGTACTCGATGACCACCTCGCCAGCATCTGCCAACTTGGCGAGGTCCTCGCCGGCCACGCCTTCGAACACACCACACACGAAACAGAGGAAGTCTTGGTAGATGACGATGTTGTGCGGCGCACCGCCGTCGCCGACGACGAGGCTGGTGCTGCTCGAGCCGGGGTCGGAGGCCATCACCTCGTCGCCACCGCGCGTGCTGATGAAGACGGCTGCGACTACGGCCATAGCCAGGAGCGCACCCCCAAGGATGGCGCCGCGGCGCAGATTCTCCCGGCCCGGCTTGCGCTCATCCCCTGCCAGGATCGCGGCGGAGCCTTGGGTGCGGGCCTCGGCTTTCTGGGCGGCCTTAGACTCGGCTCGGGGTCTCGTTCGTGTAGGTTCCCGGGCGGCCGAAGTGGATTCAACAGCTTTGGAGGGCAACTCTGATTTCGTGGGTGGTGGACGTCTGAGTCCGGGTGCAGGAGTCTGTGCCGGTCTCGACGTGGGATGCGCGGATCCTTCTGCTACGACCTTCTGTGTAGGTGCCGGTAAAGCGAAAGATGAATCGATTTCGCCCTGTTTACCCAGAATGACCTCGCCCCCTGCTGAAGCAGGGAAATCTCTGGGCGCCGTGCCTTCAACTGGGGTAGGCAATTCAAACGTTCCCATCGAAGCCATTTGTGAGCTGGCGACCGAGTTAGGAAGCCTCGCGATCATGACGGCGGTGCAATAAGACCGAGCAGAAAGTCAACGAATTCTTTTGCCTCAGTGGCGCTCATATAGAGGCTGTGATCATTCCCTTGGGCAATGACCTGCACGTTAGACGTTTCTGTCCACTCCTTTGGATACCCAACGTAATCCACGGATCTGACAGGAATAACTGCTACCAACTTAGGACGATCAAGAATTATGAATTCACGAGTGAGGAGGACGCTGCCCAACTTGCCCTCTAAGCTTTGAAAGAGATATTCCACTGACGTGATGTTACCAGCCTGCGGCGCGTCTCGTCGGTCATCCAGCAGGTCCGATGTGGTCAGGTCGAGGCCCCATTTCTGCTTGGCACGGTCGATGACGGCGTCTGGGTTGATGGCCAGCGACCTCCGACACGCATGACGAGCAGCAGTCCTCCTTTTGGAAGTGGGCCCTAGGAGCAGCCAACGCCGCAGTCGCCATGGGAATCGGTGGACTCTAGAGGATGCGCCGCACAGACCCGGGTCTTGCTCAGCATCCGTCTGCGGTGAAGGCGCAGAGGTCTTTGGCTGCCCGCGCGGCGATTACACCCCGCCTAGCTGCGAGCCTGTTCCAGTCGTCAATGTTTCCACTCCCGCCGGTTTCCTGGATCGCGTAGAGGCAGCCACTGGAATCCGGCCCCACAAACCCCCAACGGCGAAACGAGTCCCACCCGTCTCCCCGTGCGACCCGGAGCGGCAAATCGTCGGCAGACAAGTACGGGATGAGCATCGTCCTCACCCTCTCGGGAACCTCCTCCGGCAGGAGCATGAGGACCGAATGCCCGGACCCCAGCGTCGGATCTCCCCACGAAACCATGCAAGAAAGACAAAGCGACGCGATCTGATTTCCCACTGGTGACTCGTACCGAGACACGCCCCACCCGCACTTGAAACACGCAACCGTCTCCGAAACCAGAGCAACCGTCCCAAAGCCCGCGCGCCGGAGCGCGTCCTCGTCGCAGGACCTGACTTGGGTCACTCGTCAGTAATTCTGGTGGGCTCGGCGCTGTGACCTGCGGGGATGTGTTCGGCTTAGTGCGTTTTCACGCACTAAGCGGCGCCGATCTAGGGTCTCGGGGTGGCGTTCATCCGGCGAGTGCGTACGGGATCGGGTGCGACTGCGGTCCAGATCGCTGAGTACGCGAATGGGCGTCAGCGGATCGTGAAGCACGTCGGTTCGGCCCACAGCGAGGCCGAGCTGGGTCTGTTGCTCGAGCGTGCCCGCGAGTTGATGGCCGATCCCGCCCAGGGTGAGCTGGCGCTCGGGGTCGAGCCGACGCCAAGTATTTCTGCGCTCGTTGCCGACCCGGTCGAGCAAGGCCTGCTCGAGGTCGGGTCCGCACCTATCGCGCGTAATCGCGATGGTGGCGGGCGGGTCCTGGCTACCTCGTCGCGGTTGCTCTTCGACGCCCTGGGCGGCGTCTATGACCAGCTCGGCTTCGACGTCTTGGGCGATGAGACGTTCCGCGACTTGGTGATCGCCCGGATCGTCGAGCCGACCTCGCTGCTCGACAACGCCCGGGTCCTCACCGACCTGGGCCAGTCGCCGGTGAGCTACTCGACGATGAAACGCACGATGCGTCGCGTCGAGTCGGCCAAGTACCGCGACCAGATCGCGACCGCCTGCTTCGCCCGCGCCCTGGCTGTCGGTGATGTGTCGTTGGTTTTGTATGACGTCACCACGCTCTACTTCGAGGCCGAGAAGGAAGACGCTCTACGCAAGGTCGGGTTCTCTAAGGAACGCCGTGTCGACCCGCAGATCGTGGTCGGGCTGCTGGTCGACCGGACCGGGTTCCCCCTTGAGATCGGCTGCTACGAGGGCAATAAGGCTGAGACCCAGACGATCATCCCGATCGTGAAGCAGTTCCAACAACGCCATGACATCTCCGACATGGTCGTCGTGGCCGATGCCGGGATGCTCTCGGCGTCGAACCTCAACGAGCTCGATGAGGCGGGCCTGCGGTTCATCGTCGGCTCCCGGGTCACCAAGGCGCCCATCGATCTGGCCTCACACTTCCGGTGGCACGGCGATGCGTTCACCGACGCCCAACTCATCGACACCATCACCCCGAAGAATCGACACCATCACCCCGAAGAACAGCCGGGTCATCGAGAACGACTCGATGCGCAAGAAGGAACCGCTCTGGCACCCCGAGGAGCATCCCGCCTCGTGGCGGGCAGTGTGGGCCTACTCGACCAAACGCGCGGTGCGTGACAACCGGACCCTGACGTTGCAGGAGAACAGGGCCAAGGAAGTCGTCGCCGGCGAGAAGGCTGCCAGGACGCCGCGGTTCGTGAAGAACACCAACGGCGCCAAGTCCCTCGACGAAGCGTCGCTGGCCCGAGCCCGCCGGCTGGTCGGGCTCAAGGGCTACGTCACCAACATCCCCGCGAACGTGATGGGTGCCAGCGAGGTCATCGGCAGCTATCACGACCTGTGGCGCGTCGAGCAGTCGTTCCGGATGTCCAAGACCGACTTGCGCGCCCGGCCGATGTTCGTACGGACCCGCGATGCGATCGAGGCCCACCTGACCATCGTCTTCACCGCGTTGGCTGTATCGCGAGAGGCCCAGCGACGAACCGGTCTCGCGATCGGCAACATCGTGCGTCAACTCAGACCGCTGCGCTCAGCAACCATCGCGATCAACGGCGCCACCCAGACCTTCGGATCCGTCGTCCCCCCAGCGCAGCAGCCCATCCTGGACGCCCTCAACGACCCCGAGAATCACGCACTAAGCGATTGAGCCAAGTCAGGCCTGACGTCGTCAGCCCATCCTGACAACGAGCCCGCCTGACTTCATGGGCACTGTCCACGGTCCCCGCAGGCTCAGCTCGCGCTTCGTCAGAGCCGACCTGCGGCGCCCCAAGCACGGCCACACACGAGTCAAACCGCCCAGAATGACGCGGGCCCGTGCAGCATGACCTTCCGGACCTTCCGGGCGTCTCAGCGGCCCGGTCGCGGCCGTGCGCACAACGACTGTCGGTGAGTGTTAGTACGGTCGGGGCTCCTCCTCGAATAAGGAACTGCTCAACCATGAATGAAGCAGCCGCCAGATCCAGAGCAGAGCCCGCCTTCCGACAGCTCTGTCACATGCTCTCGCTCAGCAAGACGCGGAAGGTACAGAGCGCGGTCGACAATCTCGTGCTGACGAGCCTTAGCATCGACCCCAAGGTCGGCGATGGCGGGGATCCGAACGAGCTCGCACTCGCAATCGCGACCTACTTTGGAGTCAGCCTCGACATTGGCGACGTCCGACTTGCAATCGAGAAACATCTCAAGGCCGGACGGTTGCAGATAGACAGTTCGACTACGCCTAGGCGAATCGTGCTCAGTCCGGACGTACGCGCCGCGCTCGCACAACGAATCGAGGAGTCGACATGCCTCGAGGACGATGTGCGCTCTGAATGGCTGGCGCTTTCTTCGGTGACAGAGACCCGCTTGGACGAGACCAAGCTCTGGACCGGACTTCAGAACTACCTCGGCCAGGTCTTCAACCAACACGGGGCAGAGGCGGTCCAACTTCTGGACTCGCGAAGCCCAGCCGGCAACGGCGGAACGCTTACTAAGCTTCTGGATGGCGCAATCAACAGCGCAGGACTAGCAGTCTCGCGCAACGATGCACGCACGGCGATTCGCGCCTTCTTCACAAGTCCAAGCGCCAAGCGTTTGAAGTACATCTCCGAACTACTCGACGGTACCTTCACATTCTTCGCCTTGAGCGTTAGCGATTCGACCGTGGAGTACTTGAAGGGACAAGTTCCAGCCCTGAAGCTGTTCCTAGATACCAACGTCGTGTTGGCCGTGCTCGGACTGCAAGACAACCCGCTGCAGGAAGCAGACGTCGAACTTCTCGAGATCATCAAGTCCGAGAATTATCCGTTCAAGCTCTACTACCACGAGCGGACTCTCAAGGAGATTCTGGAGATCCTCGATGCTGCTAGGTCAAGCCTGAAGAAGCAGCACTTCACTCCATCCCTGAGCCAGGCTTACCTGCAGCACTTCGCGAGCAGGGGCGGTGGGTTCGGACTGGAACGGCAGTTTCACACATTGAACGCGAACCGTGAGATGGACACCGAGGCATTCCTCGCACGCTTTGATCACGTCGAGGACCTGCTGCGTGACCGTGGGATCCAGCGCTACAACCAGCAAGGTGCCGAGCTAGAAACGGAGGGCAAGGGCGAACTGATTGCCGAGTTTGAGCACTTTCTGAAAACTCGCCGCAAGCAGGGCAAGTCGGCGCGACGGTACGAGGCTCTGGATCACGACGTAACCGTTTGGATGTACCTGCAACGCCAACGCTCGAACAACACGAACGCGCTTAGATCTGGTGCGCTGCTCCTCTCAAACGACTATGCACTGCAATCGTTCGATCGCTCGTTCTTGCAGAAATCACCGACAGGCAAGGGCGTTGCAACGGTCGTGCTGCCGCAACACCTGCTCCAGGTGCTTCGACCGTTCAGTCGAGTGACATCGGATTTCGACAAGCGCTTCCTAGAGATCTTTGCGGCGCCGGAGTTCCGGACAACGCAGTCTGACTACGGCCCGACCGCTTCGAAGGTCTTGTCGTACCTGGCGAGTTTTGATGGCGTGCCTACTGAAACAGCAGTCCACATTCTCAACGACGACCTACTTATGGGCCGCCTCGCTGACATAGAAGCCAACGACGAAGAGTTCGGCGAGCTCATCGAGAGTGCGGTGATTCAGGAGAACAGTTCCCTCGTATCGACTTTGTCGGAAACGGCCGAGAAACTGAGCGCTGCGCAGGAAGCTGCAAAGGTGGCCAGCGAAAAGGCCGACGCGGAGAAGGCAGCACGAGAGACCAGCGAGCGGGCAGCCCGTGAGATTCAGGAGGCGGCCGAGACGGCTGCTCGTCGAGTGGTTGCCGAACTCGACGAGGCAAAGGCCCGGGAATCCGCGGAAGTTGCCGCCCGCCGTTCGGCCGACGAACGCATCGAAGTTGAATCACGCGAGAAGGCTGCTCTGGTCGACCAGTTGGAGCAGGAACGCGCGCGTCGCGTGGACGCGGAGGTCGCCGCCAATAGTGCTGCCGAGCGTTGGACTCTTGTTCGGCGTTCTGCGGCCGTTCTTCTTTCGATCGCCCTGATTGTCCTGATCATCGGGGGCCCGCATTGGCTCGACTGGAACGGTTTCTTGAACCATAAGAGCCATCTAGCGATACAAGCGCTGGGTGCCGTCGTGCTTGCCGGCATGGGCTACCTCGTCGGCGGATGGCCCAAGCACAGAGGTCTTGTGGTCACGGCCATTGTGATCGGCGGAGCACTGACATTGCTGTCACTCATCTAGCCCTCCGTTCAGCAGACCCCTGCGTCGCAATGAGCGGCCGGAGTCAGCAGGAACGAGTGCGTCATGCCGCGGCCACCGCTCCAGCTTCACGTCACCCGCTGAGGTGGTTTGTCGGCACCGAGTGATACATGTTATACGTGGCCACACACATCAAGGTTCCAGTCGACACACTCCGCGCTCAACTCGAGCAAGCGATAGCCGCTGCATCGGACCTTCAGTCGCCCGACGGCGACGTGACGGTTTTCTCGTCGGCGTACCAGACCTGGGACAAGCGCAACGAGATCATGTTGGAGCAGTCGTTCTCGGCCGATGGGTGGCTCGACTCGACGCCGAAGAGCGACTACGCAAATGCTTTCGGCTTGCAGTATCCGCTCGGGGTAGAACTCGCGGACGAAGTGACGGTTGAGGGACTCGCATCCGACCTGGCCTCTAAGGTCGACCGCCTGCAGCGAATTTGCGACACCCTGGACGTCTACAGCGGCACCTTTGTGGCGGACCCACCTTCAGCGCAGCGGAGTTCCGCCGTCGATGGAGCCGAGGCAAGCACGATTTTCGTCGTTCACGGGCGGAGTGAAGCTCCCCGCCTTGAAGTCGAGCTGCTGATTCACCGTGCCACCAATCTTGCTCCAGTGGTACTCGCTGCTCAGCCAAATCAGGGCGCGACAATTATTGAGAAGCTCGAAGCCCATCTCAGCCCGTCAGCATCTTCCTTCGCGGTGATCCTGATGACCGGTGACGACCTGGGCAGGCTGAACGAGGCAGGCGAGCACGACCGTCCCCGCGCGCGCCAAAACGTCGTGTTGGAGCTCGGTTTCGCCATGGGCGTACTTGGCCGTAGGCGCGTAGCGATCCTTCACGAGGATGGAGTTGAACTTCCGTCCGACATCAAGGGTGTGGCGTATTACCCCTTGGACGCCGCTGGCGCGTGGAAGGCATCACTGCTGGGAGAACTCCGCGCAGCTGGCATTCACGTTGATGCGGCGGCATTGCTCTGACGTCAAACGATTAGGCGCCAGCCGACCGGCACCTGCGTCATTCCACCGCCTGTTGGCGTGCCTGGGCCGAGTTAGCCGACGCCGCCGCAGATCTGCTGCACGCAAAAGGCGGAAGGGATATCGGCTCCGCGCTCAGGACGTCGGTCAACGGCACATATTGGCGCCGCGGCAGCATCGCGCCAGCCAGAGATTCGCTGACTAGGCGACACTACGTGGGTGACTCACCTACGTATGCTCTGCGAATTTGAGCTGGGCCGCATTATGAAGGACTTGCCCATCGTTGCCGCCCAGCTGTCGAGCGCCCGATTCGTCCGGCAGCACGATCCGTGGGAACTCGTCGTCGAGCTGCCGAAGGCAACCGACGGTGGAAACTTTGAAGGGGATGGTGAAGAACGAGTACAAACCGGGATGTTCTGTTCAGCATTTGTGGTCGAGCTCGTCGGCACGTCACCTTCAGAGGCGGAAGCGGCCATTGCCGCAGCATTTGATTTATTGCTCGAACTTGCCAGCGATGTGGCGGACACGATCTGGGTCGCTCAGCAGACCCAGGGCTTCGCTGGGTCGGCCCCGAAGATTATTCGCCACGAGCTCGAAGTCGATGGAGTCACTACACGCTTCGAACTCGCGCAAAGGCACGGGATGGGGGCCATGTACGTGGGCTTGCCCACTGTCACGTACGACGCCCTGCAGCTGGCCATCGAGGACACCGTCCGTCCGAGCGTTGCTCGAATGCTGCTCGCCCAGTCGACACGATGGGGGTTGGCCGAGCACTTCGCCAGCAAGTCAGCGGCGCTACTCCTCGCGTCCTCCGCTTGCGAGGTCGCGATCAAGTCTGTCGTCTCGCAAGACCCATACGACCGGCTTGGCACGTTGGCAAGCGTCTTAGACCCCCAGGGCAGCCAGGCGCCACTCAGTCCGTCGACTCTGCTTGAACATGTGGTCCCGCTGGCGTTGGGCCGTTCAATCAGCAAGGACCAGCCCGGGATGATCAAGAGGTACAAGGCGATCACAAAGCTTCGCGACACCATCATCCACACGGGCGCCCAGATCGACCAAGAGACGTTTCACCCTCACCTAAACACGGCCAGGCGGCTCCTTGGCTGGATCGAGGATCGGCTGGTGGAGGTCCCGAGTACCTGACATGGCCGCGACGTTATAGCGGATAGCGATCGCGCAACTTCGTGGCTGGCACACCCGCCAAAGGCTTGACCCGGTCGAGCTTGCCTGACGTGCGATCACACGACCTCGTGCGCAGCACGACTAGAACCTGCGTCATACCGCCGCGTTGTGCAGCCGGACACGCACTCGCGTGGCATCACCGAAGTTCCTAATCCCCGTGGAACGGAAGGTGAGTCGGCCGTTGCTGCGCATGACAAGACGAGGACACGCCTACCGGGGAGGCCGGCGGCGGAAGATCCCACCTCTGCCTCGAGGTCGGCTGTCAGTTGCGTCGAGACCGCGGGGGCCGTCGTCCCTCATTGTTCCCGCGTAGTTACCGCCGTCGCCTTCATTACGGGGCGCCGCCGGGTGACTGCCTGCGCGGGTCTGGGCCGTGTCGCCGAACAGGTCGCGCAGCACCTGATCCCAGTCGCCAGTGCGCCACGCGTGGAGTACTTCGATGCTCGTCACTACCGGGTGCTCTTGCGCTCTGACAAATACGTCGCGCGTGTAGGGCCGCTGGGAACGCTGGTCGGGTTCAGCCTTCACTTCGTGGTTGATCACCAGTGCGGCACGATCGATGCGTCCGTGTCCCAGGTGCGGCCATTCGCGGACGTGAGAGACCAGACCGTCGTAGAGACTCTCCTTGGCGGGCCCGTTGGACGACTTCACCTCGATGAGGCATCGGACGTCGCGCCAGGTGCACAGCAGGTCGGCGTTGGCAGTGTCGCCTAGTAGTTCGTCTAGATCGATCACGCTGACGCCGACAGATCTGAGCGCCGCACTCACGGCGGTCGCCAGATCCGCTCCGGTCGCGAACAGCAGGCGGTAGCGCAAGTCGTTGGCCGCCTCGCGGGCCTCGGTCAACTTCTGGACGGCGGTCGCGCGAGTTGCCTCGTATTCGGCGGTGAGCTCGTCGAGGTGACGTTGCGCGTCGACCTCCGCTCCGGTCTGGAAGTCCTCGCCGAGGGCGACCTCGTCCCGGGATCGACGGAGAGCACCCGGCACCATCTCAGGCAGTCCGCGATCGCGCAGCCAGTCGAGAACCAGTCGCCACGGCGTGCCGGCAGGGAGTACGTACCGGCGTTCGACGCCATCGCCCGACGTCCAGACCCCAGCCACGATCGCCCCGAGCTCACTCACTAGCAGCGGCTCCAGGCGCCCCTCCGGCCCCCTGCAGTCGGCTTGCATACTGCCTGGTCTCCACGACTCTGAGCCCGCGAGGGATAGCTCCCACCACGCTGCGGTCGCACCGCGGCCGACAAGCCGAAGGGCGAGGTCCTTGTCCGCCCCCACGGCGCCGTCGGCGAGACGGATCTGGGCGCCGCCGCCGAGGCGTCTTCCACCGATGTTGCCGCTCATGCCGGGCAACCACACTGCCGCGGTCTCGCCGAAGATCGACCGCGTCTCTTTGGGCGCCAGGCTGCCAACGATCGACACGACGACTGCTGCCTCGCCTCGCTGCTGAGCCCCTTCACGAAAGCGCGAAAATTCGTCTGCGCCCTGGTTGTGCAGGTGGCTTGGATCAAGTGCGACTACGCAGCCTGCAGTCTCGTCGCCGATCCATCTCGGCTCGAACCCGGACGCGGCCCAGTCAAGGTCGGCTGCGGCAACGAGCGGACGAACCTGCTTCCGCAGCCAGTCGGAAGCTTCTTCACCGGCCTGCGCTTGTAGAACTTCGATCTCGTCCCAGTGAGCCGGTGCCTCACAACCGGTGAAGATGGGAATCGGCCGACTCTCGGGCCGTCCACCAGGTCGGACGCGAGCAGAGGTCATGACCGAAGTATGTCGTCCGCTTCCGACACTGGGCGACCTCCATGACTACCGCTAACCGCGTGGCGGCACCCGGGCGCGCACTGACAACGGTGCCAGTTCTATGACATGGGTCCCGACCAGCAGGTCGACGAGTCCCTCGTGATCACCGAGGTCGAGGTGTTCGACGGTGCAGTTGGCGGCTGGTCGCCCTTCGTCCGGCGCGTCCTCACCCGGCCCGTTCCGCCGCGAGCTACCCCCGACGACGCACCACGACACGGAACTAGAGAGGCCAGCGGGCCGATAGGTTTGGCACGTGACTCCCGATCAGGTACTTCAGCTGGTGAACGCTGGCGAGTCCGAGACTGTCGAGTTCAAATCGGCGCTGCCGGACCCAGCCAAGATCGCTCGACATCTCGCAGCGCTTGCCAACACGCGTGGAGGATCACTAGTTCTAGGTGTCTCGGAGCGGGGTGGCGCGCCCCGCGTCGTCGGCGTGGACGCTGACCGCGCCGAAATGTACGTGGGCAAGGCAGTTCAGTCCCTCGAGCCGCCTCCTGACGTATCCACAACCAGGACATTCATTGGCGCCGACGAAGTAGTTGTGGTCGAGGTCACGGCCGGTCGAGATCTCACGTTGGCGCCAGATGGTTTGTTTGTCCGCACTGGTGAGATCGATCGCCCGCTCACCCAGACCGAAGTTGTCGATCGAGTAACTCGGCCTGGCGCCAGTGATCCTCAACGTGACATCGAGACCCTCGCGAAGGTGGCAACAGATCTAACAACCCAGCTTGAGGAGCAGAAGCCTCTACTTGAAAAGTTGAATCGAGCGAATAGCCCCTGGCGCAAGGGCTTTTGGGTCGGCATCGGAGCGACGGCAGGTGCTGTCGCAAGAGAGCTGGTGCCGTACCTCTTCTGACGCATGATGGGCCAACTGGCGTACGCGTCGCCCAATAGACGCTCTCCAGTTCGTACAACGGATCGGTGGCCGCGTCATTCCACCGCCATTGGGCGTCTGTGCCGCCGCCGGACCGAACGCAGCGACTTGAGTTCGGTACGCCAGATCTGGGACCTGGCCAGGCTCGCCTGAAACGAGCTCCCACCTAGCTCAGCGACATGGTCGACGCCGCCCTCATCGCACCGTCACGACCAAACCGCCGACGCGGTCGACGCCCCCTGACGTCAAGGGCTTGGGCGGGGCGGAGCCACCTCAACCACGCGCCAACCAGACGCGTCGAGGATCCACCGAGCCCTTACCCCGGGCCGAGTTCCGGTCGCGGATCGAGTGGGCACTACGCGGTGGTCGAGCGGTTCGCGGATCCCCCGCACACCAGGCCTGCATGACCCGAAAACGGACCCCCCTGTCCAACCGCGCTGACCAAAGTGAAGCCCAGACGCCGCAGAGCACCGGCGACTTCGAGCTCACGCCCGCGGAACTGGTCGCCGCGTTGAAGCGCGCAGTGACCGTCGCGACCAGGCGCAACCACCGATCCCAGCGCAGGAGGTCGGCTACATCGCCGTTGGCCGTCTGGCGCTCTACCGATCCTCGGCTGTCCACGACTAACTCACCGAACGAGGGGCCGCAGCTCGGGCGAGGTCGCACGACCTTGGCCCAGCCCGCCCACACCGTTCGCTTCGCCGCTCGCACGCCGTCACAGCCCCGTCGGCACAGAGCCAGTATGACCAAAACCAATCACCGCCCTGAGGGCACCCGATGAGCCCCGGCCGCCCCCACCTCGCCCTGGGCGAGCAGGGCAATACCCACACCACCGATCACTGCTGTCGCCCACTGATGACCGCCGAGGACCTCGCCGAGCACCTGGTGGTACCCATCGCCACCCTCTACGCATGGCGCTCACGCGGGCAAGGCCCTCCCGCCATCAAGGTCGGTCGCTGGCTCCGCTACCGCCGTAGCGATGTCGAAGCGTGGCTGACCAAGCAATCAGAGGTGGCCTAGCCATGCCCGCAGGACGCCCCCGCACGCCTGTCGGCACCCACGGCAAGGTCAGCACCACCCGGCTCGACTCCGGACAGTGGCGCGCGCAGACTCGCGTGCGTGACGCCGACGGTGCAAGCCGTGTCGTGCGTGGCACCGGCTCCACCAGGGCCAAGGCTGGGGCCGCCCTTCAGGCCCGGATCGCGAGCAGGCCGCGCAGCATGAAGGGCCCCGTCACCGCCTCGACGACCGTCGCTGTCCTGTCGGCAAGGTGGCTGCGTGAGATCAGCGATGACGGCAGCCGGGCACCGCGCTCAATCGAGCAGTATGAGTCAGCGGTCCGGCTGAAAGTCCTACCCGCGCTCGGCGAACTGGCCGTCGGTGAGGTCACCGCAGGCGTCGTGACACGCTGGCTCCGCGACCTCCCCAACAGGCAGAAGGTCGCTAGGACCGTCCTGAGCCAGGTCCTGGACCTCGCCGTGCTCGACGGCGCCATCGCCATCAACCCGGTCCGGGTCGCACCTCGCGTCACCCGCAAGCCGGAGCCGGGCACGAGACGCGCCGGGCCTCGATCGGTTCGTGGCTCCGAGATGCAGGCCGTGCGTAACGCCATCACCGCGTGGGAACGTTCGGCGCCCAACAAGACGACACCGCTGCGCGACGCGATGCTCCTGGAACTCCTCACCGGCACGAGGATCAGCGAGACGCTTGCTATCCGGTGGGTCGACGTCGACCTCGACCGAGGCGTCGTCGCGATCACCGGCGCGCTCGTGCCTGTCAAAGGCGTAGGCCTCGTGCGCGTGGACACCAAGACCGAGGCCGGCGACCGCGACATCCACGGACTGCCCCCGGCGATGATCGACCGGCTCCGCACAATCCTCTCCGAGCGACCTCCCGGCACCGAGGGATCGATCGCGCCCGTGCTCTCCTCTCAGACCGGCGGCTGGCTGTGGCCGAACAACGTGAGGCGCGCGTGGCGCGAGGCCAGGAGCGCCAGCCCGGTCGACCTGTCGTGGGTCACCCCGCACACCCTCCGCAAGACCGCGGGCAGCGCCGTGGCAGACGCCGTCGGCGTCCTCGCCGCCTCGCGCTTCCTCGGTCACTCAGACACCAGAGTCACAGAGCGGCACTACCTCGACCGCAAGACCGACGGCCCGGACATCGGCCCGATCCTCGACGGCCTCGCCGACGGCTGGTGACCGAGGACTTCTCAGTCCAATGTTCAACGTTGCGACGAGGAGCCCAACGGATCCCCTCCCGGTCGCGATCGCGGCCGGGTGGGGCACCCTCAGCGAGGAAGAGATGGCCGAGCTCCTCGGCGCCTCCCCCGGTCACCCGTGCGCGCGGCCGGGCTGCTGGCCGCGACCGGTGGAGGCCGCTACCCAGCCTGGCAGGTTGGCGGCACCGGGCGGCTGCTCGACCTGGTCGCCGACCTGCTCCCATGGGCTGCCGATCGAGACGTCAGACTGCGCGATATCGTCCCCTGAGTGAGCGCCCACAGCCCGGCGCTCGGCGATGCGCCCCGCTCCCCCCAGCCCCACGATCGGGTGGATGCCCTGACCCGCGCCTCGGGGCTAGGCGGGTATCGAAAATAGGACATAAATGCCGATCGGTGCTGAGCACTAGTGCAAAACGCGAGCAACCGCAGCAGCGCGAACTACCGCACCTACGGCGATCAGCGGCAGACCTCGCCAAGCACCGAAAGGTGACGCTCCCTAACAGCGGGTTCGGGGTTCAAGTCCCTGATGCCGTACCACCACGAAGCCCCCGGTCCGCCTCGCGCGCCGGGGGCTTAGTCGTCGGGTCAGCTCTCGACCGAGATCACGTAGTTGACGGCGGTGCCACCATCGGCCTCGTAGCCCGAGACCAGCACCGTGTACGGCGCCTTCGTCAGCTGCGTGACGCTCATGCCGGGGATCTCGGCCAGCTCGGGGTCGCCCTCGTAGCCGGAGTCCAGCAACAGCTGCTCGGCCTCGGAGAGCGCCTCGTCCACCCCGGCGTCGACCATCACCAGGACCACGAAGCCCGACGCCCCGGACTGCTGCGACGATGCCGCCTGGATGACGTCGCCGGCGACCAGGGGGATCTGGTCGCTGGGGAAGTCGTCGGGCAGGGACCCTCCCGAGCTGAAGCTGCCCTCGTCGGTCTCGACCTTGAACTCCCCCGAGTCCACGTCGAAGTCGACGTCCGCGTCGCCACCGCCCGCGTTCTCGATGGCCTTCTCGGCCACTCGGTCGGCGACGTCCTCGGCGCTGCAACCGGAGGCGAGCAACAGGGAGCCGGCGGCGGCCAGGCCCAGCAGGGTGCGAGTGGAGCGACGGGCTCGGGCGAGCGTGATCATGGGGAATCCTTCTCGGGTCGGCAGGGAGGAGTTCACCTCACCACGCTGCGCCGAGTCCGACCATGAGTAGAAAACACCTACCGGCCCCGTGGTCCGCTACGAGGTGGTCCGCATCAGGTCGACGATCCGACGTGCCAGCTCGGGACCACAGTCCTCCTGCACGAAGTGACTTCCGTCGAGGCGCGCGTGCGGTTGCCCGGCGGCGCCGGGCACGTGCGCCTGCAGCGGGGCGTCGCCCTTCCCGAGGATCGGGTCCTTGCGCCCGAAGAGCGTCAGGAACGGTCGGTCGTAGCCCGCGAGCCCCGCCCACGCGGCTGCGTTGTCCGCCATGGCGGGGTCGTCCTTCGTGGTCGGCACCAGCAAGGGGAACGCCCGTGCCCCGGCCAGGAAGCGGCGCTCGGGGAAGGGTGCGTCGTACGCCGCCCGCTCGGCGCGGCTGAGTCGGCGCGCACTCCCGGTGGCCACGATGCGCCCGACCGGGAAGACCGGTGACCAGCGGGAGAACGCACGCCAGCCCCGGAACGCCAGCGTGGGAGCGACCTGACCGGCCGGCAGGAACCCGTTGCCCACGACGATCCGAGCGAAGCGCCCGGGATCGAGCCCGGCGATCCGCAACCCGATCAGCGAGCCCCAGTCCTGGCAGAACAAGGTGATCTCGTCCAACCCGAGCTGATCGAGGAGCTCGGTGACCCAGTCGACGTGACGGGCGTAGGTGTAGTCCTCGACCGCCGTCGGCTTGTCGGAACGACCGAAGCCGATGAGGTCGGGCACGACGACGCGCAGCCCGGCATCGAGGACCGGGCCGATCATGTGGCGGTAGAGATAGCCCCAGGTCGGCTCGCCGTGCAGCATCAGAACGACCGGAGCATCGCGCGGCCCCTCGTCGACGTACGCCATCCGGACGCCGTGGGCGAGGTCGGCGTACTGCGGCGACCAGGGGTAGTCGTCCAGGCCGGTGAAGCGGTCGTCGGGGGTGCGCAGCGTCTCCACCGGCCACAGCGTAGTGGGGCTCCCAGGCGACTGCCGCAGACAACGAGGCCCGCATAGGGGACGATGGCTCGGGTGAGCTCTTCGCCTGCGTCGACCGGTCGAGCGTGGTGCTGCGGCGCCATCGCCCTCCTGCTGTCGGCGCCGCTGTCGGTCCCCGGTCCGGCCGCCGCGGACAGGCCGAGCAGTCCTGAGGTGGCTTCCGCGGCCCAGCAGAGCTCGCGCCGCGCCCCCGAGCCGGTCGTGATCCCCGACGCCGGCTTCGGCTTCGCCGACGGCATGAGCATCCTGTCCTTGACCCCTCGAGCGCTCGAGCGCCAGCTCACTGCCGTCGAACGCACGGGTGCCGCGTGGCTGCGGGTCCCGGTCAACTGGTCACAGATCGAGCAGCGCAGAGGTCGCTTCCAGTGGACGGTCCTCGACCGGATCGTCCGCACGGCGCGACGGCACGACCTGACCATCCTGGCCAACATCTCGCAAGCCCCCCGGTGGGCACGTGCGCTCCTCTCGGAGCCCTCCGCTCCTCCCCAGGACCCGAGCACCTACGCCCGATTCAGTGCCGTGGTCGCCAAGCGCTACCGCGGGAAGATCTCGCACTGGGAGATCTGGAACGAACCCAACCTCAACGGCTTCTTCGGCGGGATCCGTACCCACGGGAACGCCCCCGAGCTCTACTCCCGCCTGCTGAAGCCCGCCTATCGGGCCATCCACCGGGTCCAGAAGCGCCCGGTGGTCGTCGCCGGCGCGCTGTCGGCGGCCACCAATTCCTCCTCCTCGTACTCCATGTCCGCCTTCGTGCGACGCATGTACGACGCCGGTGCGCGCGGTTCCTTCGACGCCCTCGCTCTGCATCCCTACATCGGCAGCGGTACGGACGCGACCCGGCGACGGGTCTACGCCGACGTGCAGCGGGTTCGTCGTCTGATGGTCGAGCACCGCAACAAGCGGCTGCCGATCTGGTGGACCGAGCTCGGTCACTCCACCTGGGCGGGCGGCGTCAGCCCGCAGGGCCAGCGGCGTCTCATCCTCGAGCAGCTCGAGGCGGCTGCCGAGCGCGCCTACGTCGGCCCCGTGTTCGTCTACGCCATCCGTGACAACGGCTCCAGCACGGCGGACGTGGGCGCGAACTTCGGATCCCTCCTGAGCCACGACTTCGAGCCGAAGCCGCTGTACCGCACCCTGCGACGCTCCCAGCGCTCACGGTCTGAATGATCCGTTCTGCCACCTGGTCCGGCCGACTGCCATACCCTGGGGGGTGGGAGCAGGACTTTCCGGGGAGGGAAAGATCATGGGGATCTTGGGGCGCACGCGCGCCGTCGTACTGACTGCAACACTGGCCGTCGTCACCTGTGCATCGGCGCACGTGCCCGCGGGAGCCGCGGGCACCACGCCCGATCCGGGCATCGAACAGGTGCTCACGGCCGTCCAGTCCCGCGACCTGCTGCCGCTGGTCGACACGCTGGTCCTCCCGAAGGCCGGCTTCGGCTTTGCGGACGGGATGAAGCTGGTCCAGATGAGTCCGGAGGACCTCGAGAGGCAGCTCGAGGCGGTCGCGCTCACCAACGCGCGGTGGCTTCGAGTGCCCTTCAACTGGTCGCTGATCGAGTCCACCCGCGGTGTCTATGACTGGAGCCAGGTCGACCGCGTGGTCGACCGCGCCCGGGCGCACGGCCTGAAGGTTCTGGCCAACCTCGCCTATGCGCCGACTTGGGCACGCGCCTCCCGCACGACGGGGACCGGACCACCGCGCGCGGGGCGCGCCTACGGTGCCTTCGCGGGCGCGGCGACCGAGCACTTCGCGGGACGCGTGAAGCACTTCGAGATCTGGAACGAGCCCAACTTCGCCAAGTTCTTCGGGGGTCCCGCGACGCACGCTCACGCTCCGGAGAAGTACACCCGACTGCTCAAGAAGGCCTACCGGGCCATCAAGGCCGAGCGCCGTTCCTCCGTCGTCGTGGCGGGGGGACTGGCACCCGGCCTGGACACCGACGAGACCTACTCGATGCCGACGTTCGTGTCGCGGATGTACGACGCCGGGGCCCGCCGCTTCTTCGACGCGATGTCGCTGCACCCCTACACGACCACGTCCCCCGCGTCCTGGGACCGGGTCTACGGCGACGTCACGGAGGTGCGCGAGCTGATGCGCGCTCACAAGAACGGGAAGCGCAAGATCTGGTACACCGAGTTCGGCCACACGAGCCCGCTCGGAGGACTGTCCGAGACCCTGCAGGCCGCATGGGTGGTCAAGGAGCTCGCGGCCGCCGCGGCGCGTCCCTACGTCGGGCCGGCCTTTCTCTACGCGATCCGGGACAGCGGGACCGACCGCACCGACTACGGGCAGAACTTCGGGACGCTGCTCACCTACGACTTCCGCCCCAAGGTGCTGGCGACCGTGCTCTCGGTCGTCACCCTTCTCCCCTGACGGTCGCGCCGCTCCCCCGGAGGGGTGAGTTTCGTGGTGATGGGCGAATCAGGGCATAGCCGGGGTGCGGAACGGATACGGGAGGAGTGCCCCCCTTTCGTTGAGGACTCCCCCCCCTATGTCTCGTGCTACCCAGCTCCCCGGCCTGCGCGGTGTCGCCTCCGGCACCGCCCTCGTGCTCGGCCTCGTCGCTGCGCTCATCCTGAGCGCCATGGCGATGCCGACCACCGGCGCCGACCGTGGCACGACGACCGCGGGGCCGAGCGCGTCCGAGCAGCTCAGCGACTCCCCGCAACAGGGACGGCGGGGCCGCACCGACCTCGTGGTGCCCAGAGCCGGCTACGGCTTCTCCGACGGGGCCAGGCTCGTGCAGCTGAATCGCCGTGACCTGCGTCGACAGCTGGACGCGGTGGCACGCACCGACGCCACCTGGCTGCGCGTCCCGTTCAACTGGTCGCACATCGAGTCCGTGCGCGGGACCTACGACTGGAGTCAGGTCGACCGTGTCGTGCGTGCGGCCCGCCGGCACGACCTCACGGTGCTGGCCAACATCTCCTACGCTCCGACGTGGGCCCGGGCAGCCGGGTCGGAAGCCACCGCTCCGCCTCGCTCCGCCAAGACCTACGGAAAGTTCGCGGGCGCCGCCGCTCGGCACTTCGGTGGCAAGGTCCGCCACTGGGAGCTCTGGAACGAGCCCAACCTCGCCTCTCACTACGGCGGCAAGTCCTACCACTCGCGGGCCCCGGAGACCTACACCAAGCTCGTGAAGCGCGCCCACCGAGCGCTCAAGAAGCAGGACCGCCGCTCGACCGTCGTGGCCGGGTCGCTGGCCGCCGGACTCAACAACGACAAGGGTTTCCGGATGCCCACGTTCGTGCGCCGCATGTACGCAGCGGGCGCCGCGAAGTACTTCGACGCCATCTCGCTGCACCCGTACACCACGGAGTCCGAGGCCTCGTGGAAGCGCGTCTACGGCGACGTGGACGACGTACGCACCCTCATGCGACGTCGGGGCCATGCCGACCGACCGATCTGGTTCACCGAGATCGGCAACTCCACCTCGACCGACGGGCCGAGCCAGAAGGAGCAGGCCGCGTTGCTGGTGCGGTCGCTGGAGGCGGCCGCCAGTCGCCCGTACGTCGGTCCGACGATCCTCTACGCGATCCGGGACGGCGGCGACGACCCCGCGGTCTTCGGGCAGAACTTCGGGACCCTGCTCACCTTCGACTTCGAGCCGAAGCGCATGGCCAAGGTCCTGCGCTCCACGTCCTGAACCCACCGACCCAGCGGATCGCGCCACCCGACCTCCGCATCCGGCTAGACTTCGTTGCCTGATGCAACCAACCCTCCACTCGGCCTCCCTGCACCGGCAGCGAGTCACGTTCGTGGTCCTGGCCGTCTCGGTCTCCGCCTTCGCACTGCTCCAGTCCCTCATCGTGCCCGTGCTCCAGACGATCCAGGTCGAGTACGACACCGACCAGGCCACCGTCACGTGGGTCCTGACGGGCTACCTGCTCTCGGCCTCGATCGCCACTCCCATCCTCGGACGCATCGGCGACGCGGTCGGCAAGAAGAAGGTCCTGGTCGCGACCCTCCTCATGCTCTCCGTCGGCTCCCTGGCGGCCGCGCTGGCGCCGTCCATCGGATGGCTCATCGCTGCCCGCGTCGTGCAGGGGCTCGGCGGCGGCGTGCTGCCGCTGTCCTTCGGCATCATCCGCGACGAGTTCACCGACCGGGTCACCGGCGCCCTCAGCGTCATCGCCTCGCTGACCGCCGTCGGCTTCGGCTTCGGCATCGTGATCGCGGGCCCCATCGTCGACGCGCTCGGCTACCACTGGCTCTTCTGGCTCCCGATGATCGTCACGGCCATCGCCGCCCTCGCCGCCCTGGTGCTCGTGCCGGAGTCACCCGAACGCACCCCGGGCGGCATCCCGGTGCTCCCTGCCCTCCCGCTGGCGGTCACGCTCGTGGCTCTGCTCCTCGCGGTGAGCCAGGGCAACAAGTGGGGCTGGGGATCGCCCGCCACCGTCGCGCTCCTGGTGACGTCGGTCGTCGCCGGAGGGATCTGGGCGCGCACCGAGACACGGGTCGCCGTACCGATGATCGACATGCAGATGATGCGCCTGCGCGGTGTCTGGACGACCAACGTCATCGCGTTCTTCGTCGGGTTCGGCACCCTCGCCTCCTTCGGCTTCCTTCCGCAGTTCTTCCAGACTCCCCCGTCGGCCGGCTACGGCTTCGACGCCACGATCAGCGAGTCCGGCAACCTGCTCCTGCCCAGCGCTCTCGCGAGCTTCCTGGTCGGCTTCACCACCGCGTGGTGCATCAGGAGGGTCGGCGCCCGCGTCGTCATCATGGCCGGCACCCTGGTCAGCGCTGCGGCCTTCGCGTCGATGGCGTTCTTCCACGACGCCAAGTGGGAGCTCTTCCTCGCCACCACCGGACAGGGCCTCGGCTCCGGCCTCGTCTTCTCGTCGCTGGCCGGCGTCGTGATCGCGAGCGTGGCTCGGAGCCAGACGGGTGTGGCCAGTGGCATGAACGCCAACATCCGCACCATCGGCGGCTCCATCGGCTCGGCCGCCATGGCCGGGATCCTGACCACGGAGCTCGGAGCATCGGGCTTCCCGCTCGAGCGGGGCTACACGATCGGCTTCTGCCTGCTCGCGGTGGGGATGCTCGCCGCCACGGTGGCCGCGTCCTTCCTCCCGGACAGCCGGGGAGACCGGTCGTCCAGGCCACCCCTGGCCGACGCGGACAACGCCGAGCTCGGGCTGCTGCCCGCTGCCCCCGCACCCCAGTAGTCACTCACGCGTGACTACGAGGCACGGGGTGCCGAGGAACCACGCGCTTGTGGTGGTGGTCAGGTGGTGGCCAGGCGGTGGTCAGCCGCGAATCCGCACCGTGCGGACCAGGTCCCGCTTGATCTGCTTGCCGGTCCAGGCGAAGCGCACCCACTTCCCCTGACCGAAGAGTCGCGTCTGGTCCGTGGAGTACGGCGAGGCCGGGTCCTCGTCCTGGCCGTAGGTCAGGATCGTGCGGGTGGAGAGCCTGCCCTTCGGCAGGAACGCGATCGACTGGATGTGCGAGGAGCCGTAGCTCACCGCCCGGTAGCGACGCTTGTTGCTGAGCGCACCCCGTGAGGCCAGCGCGTTGGCGTTGCCAGCCGCGTCTCCGGTGCCGCCACCCAGTGCGATCGGCGGGGCTCCGGGGTCGCCGGCGACCTGGAGCTCCCCCCACGGCCTGTCGAAGGCGATGTTGCGCCGCCGCAGGGAGTCGATGGCGTCCTGCATCGCGGTCACGACGGCCGGGCTGGCGGTGTTGAGTCCGCGCGGGGTGTTCAGCGGGTTGTCGGCGTCGAACTGGATCCGCCACAGCTGGAGGTCGTCCGGCACCCGGTCGATGAACTCCTCGAAGATGTGCGTGCCGACGGAGTCGGTCTCGGACCGACCGTCCCAGGCCTTCAGCACGGCGCACGCCTCGATCTCACCGGTGGCGTCGCACACGTCGTCCAACGAGCCGCCCTGGCGCATCACCTCCGCGGCACGGAGACGGTTGGTGTGCTGGTGGCGGGCCAGCGAGCGCGGCGTCTCCTTGCGATTGCCCTGCAACCGGTCGATCACGTACTGCGAGACCATCCGGGTGCGCATGGTGCGCTGGCACTCCTCGCACCCGATGATGGTGGCGAAGCCCTCGAGCCGCTCCTCGGGGTTGGGCAGCCAGTAGGAGTCGTTGGCGTTCATCACCCAGTCGCGACGCACCGTCTGCGGGAGATTCTTCGGGCCGAACATGCCCGGCCGCTGGGCGTCGGCGTCCGAACCCCACGCACACGCGCCCTTCGCCCGCGTGCCGTCCAGCCCGGGCAGCCCGGCCAGCTGGTCCACGAGGGTTCCGACGGGGGTCAGGCACTGGTTCTTCATGGCGTTGGTGACGTGCGGGACGACCGAGTGGTCGGCATACAGCGCGTTGCCGGCGCGGTCGGCCGCGGTCGTGTTGACCCAGGGCATCCCGCCACCCTTGTCCTGGCGACGGAGGAGGTCGCGCACGTTCTTCGCCTTGCCCATGTCGAGGAAGGTGTCGAGGGTGCGCAGGTGCTCCCCGTTGGCGTCGCGCAGCGACCACACGCTCGCCACCGACCACGGCATGAACGTGGCCGGCGAGTCGATCACGTAGCCGGTCTCGGTGCGGTAGAGGTCCTCACGCACGGTCCCGAGCTTGCCGTTGGGCTTGAGCACCTCGACCTTGACGACCCTGCGCTCCAGCTCCTTCGGACCGGAGCCGGTGACGTACGTCGTGCGGCCCAGCAGCGGGTACTCGTACGGCGTGAAGCGGTACGCCGTCGACACGGTGTGGCTCCAGGCGACGTCGTCGTTGAAGCCGATGTTGACGACGGGCGAGCCGATCAGCGAGGCGCCGGCGACGTCGTACCTGCCCGGGATGGTGAGGTGCTGCTGGGTGAAGTGGTAGCGACCGAACCACGGGAAGTGCGGGTTGCCGAGCAGCATGCCCTTGCCGGTGGAGGTCTCTCCCCCGCCGATGGCGGTGGCGTTGGAGCCGAAGGGGCTCTCCGGGTCCTTGCCGAGCGCCGTGAGCAGCGCGTCGCGGTCCTGCTCGTCGTACGCGCTGGCACGCAACGGGATCTCGGGGAGGCCGGGGTCGTCGAGGTTCGGCGGGTCGGCATCGACGATCTCCTTGACGAAGACGCCGGCCGAGGCGAGCAGGTTGGCGAGGTAGACGCCGTACCAGACGTCGATGGGCTTCGCGTCGGGCGTGAGGTAGCCGTCGCCCCTGCAGGCCGGGTCGGTGACCTTGTTGGTGCGCAACCACTTGTTGATGCCGGCGACGTAGCCGCGCACCATGGCCGAGGCCTGCTTGCCCGGTCCCGCCTGGGACTTCAGCAACTTCTCGACGACCCTGCGGTTGTGCAGGTCGGTGACGAAGGCGTCGATCTGGAGGTTGGACGCCTCGAGGGTCACGTAGTCGGTGTAGGTCCCCTCGGCGCCGAACCAGCGCGACCGCTCTCCGCGCCCGGTGACCAGGGTGTCGGCGAGGGTGCAGATCGAGGCCTCGGCGGCGCCGTACCCGCTGCCGAACCCGAGCGAGCCGAAGTTCTTGGCCGTCACGTGGGGGATGCCGTGCTCGGTGAAGCGCACCGTGGCCTGGAAACGCTTCTTGCCCCTCGCCTGCTGGCGCAGCGGTGCGGGGTCCGCCGTCGCGCTCCGGGGGGCTGCGGCCTGGGTGAGGGCCGGGGCCGTCGCCGTCGCGGTGGTCGTGGGCAGCGTGACCGCCACCGGGACCAGTGAGACGGCAGCGACGAGTGAGATCAGTCTGCGCATGGTGGGATCAACTACCGACTGTGACGCGCGTTACGGCTGGCTCAGCGCCAATCGGCCCGGCCGGTCAGAGGTAGAGACCGGCGGACTCGTCCCCGAGCCGGTCGGCGGCCACGGCGTGCACGTCGCGCTCGCGCATCACGACGTACACCTCGGCGTTGACCTCGACCTCGGCCTTGTCCTCGGGGTCGAAGAGCACCCGGTCACCGGCCTCGACCGATCGCGCGTGGGGACCGACCGCGGCGACCTTGGCCCACGCCAGACGGCGCGCCCCCATGGCCGCGGTGGCGGGGATGACGATGCCTCCGCTGGAGCGGCGCTCCCCCGCGTCGACGTCGAGCTCGCAGAGAATGCGGTCGTGCAGCATCTTGATGGGCTGCGGGCTCATCGGTGGATCGATGCCGGCTCAGCTGGCGATCTTGCGGACCACGACGAACAGCACGATCGTGCCGACCACGCCGCCGACCGTCTTCAGGATGTTGTCGGTGCGGGGCTCGCCCGTGGCCGCGTCGACGTAGTAGCCCTTGATCGCGGCCACCTCGCGCTTGGCGATCGTCTTGGGCGACGAGCGGTAGAGCAGCTGGTCGATCGTCGTGGCGAGGCGCTCGCGCGTCTCCTCGATCTCACGGGCGAGGTCGTCTGCTTCTTTGCTCACGGGAGCACGCTATCAATCCCCGAGGCCGAGGGTGGCCGCGACCGTGCGGGGATCGAAGCCGAAGGGCAGCTCGAGGCGGTGGCGACGCATCAGCTCGTCGTCCGTGAGCACGTCGTACGTCGTGCCGTCGGCCACCACGTGGCCGTCGCTGAGCACCACCGACCGGGGACACAGCTCCAGGGCGTAGGGCAGGTCGTGGGTGACCATCAGGACCGTCACGTCGAGCGAACGCAGGATGTCGGCTAGCTCGCGCCGCGAGGCGGGGTCGAGGTTGGACGACGGCTCGTCGAGCACCAGGATCTCCGGCTCCATGGCCAGCACGGTCGCCACCGCGACCCGGCGCCGCTGGCCGAAGGAGAGGTGGTGGGGCGGACGGTCTGCGAAGTCGGCCATCCCGACGAGATCGAGGGCGGTCATCACGCGCGCGTCGAGGGCGGCGCCGCTGAGCCCGAGGTTGGCCGGGCCGAACCCCACGTCGGCCCTGACGGTGCCCATGAAGAGCTGGTCGTCGGGGTCCTGGAAGACGATGCCGACGCGGCGTCGGATCTCCTGGAGATGGTCCTTCTCGACCGGCATCCCACTGACCGACACCGTGCCGGCGCCGGCCGTGAGGATCCCGTTGAGGTGCAGCACCAACGTGGTCTTGCCGGCTCCGTTGGGGCCGAGCAGGGCGACCGACTCGCCCTCGTGGACGTGCAGGTCGACGCCGGCGAGCGCCTGGTGGCCGTCGGGGTAGGCGTAGGCGAGGCCACGGACCTCCAGGACGGGGGTGCTCATCGCTCGTCTCGCTGGTTCATAGCGGCATCTTGCCGGTGTAGCCGCGCGAGAGCATCGCCAGGTGCACCCGCTCGCCGCGTTCGTAGGAGCGGATGAAGAGCGCGCCGAAGGACTTCGCCAGCACCGGCCAGTGCCGGGGGTTGCGAGCCTCGAAACCGCGTGAGACACGAGCGACGTGCATGCGCCGCAGCTCATCGGTGACCACGGAGAGGTAGCGGATCATGAAGGCCATGATCTGCACCAGGGTCGTCGGCAGCCGCAGCCGCTCCAGCCCCTTGAGGAGGGCCTGTGGCTCGGTGGTGGCCGCCAAGGTCAGGCTGGCGATCACGCCGAGCGTGGCCGTCGCGAGCAGACCGAAGGCCGCCAGGAGCCCCGACTCCGACAGGCTGAGGCCGAGCACCTCGACACGCGGCCCACGAGCCACGAACGGCAGCAGCACGGCGAAGAGGACGAACGGCACCTCGACGACCATCCGCTTGAGGATGTACGTCGGGGGGACCCGCGACAGTCCGATGACGGCCACCAGCACCAGCAGGTAGGCGCCGAAGGCGGCGAACCAGTCGTCCGGGGTGGCCACCACCGTGATCATGAAGGCCACCAGTGCGAGGACCTTCAGGTGCGCGGGCGCGCGGTGGACCGCCGAGTGACCGTGGAAGTGGAGCAGGTGACCGTGCGCGCCGCCCACCGGATCAGGCCGACGTGATCGCGGAGTCGCGCTGGATCTCGGTGCCGGGCGTGCGGCGTCGGACGACGTAGGTCAGTCCGGTGCCGAGGCACAGGACGACCAGCACGCCCACGACTCCGGCCACGCCGACCGACGCGCGCTCACTGTCGAGACCGGCGTCGTAGTCGGCCAGGGGTCCGTCGCCCGTGGCATGGTCGCCGGCGGTGTCGATGAAGCCCTTCTCGTCGGCGACGCTCTCCAGCCCGTCCGGGCTGCTGGAGGCGTAGAAGCTGACGAATCCCGCCAGGAGGAGCGCGACGAGGAGGATGCCACCGGCCACGACCGTGGTGCTGACCCGCTTCATGCCGAGACCTCCGTCGTGCTGGACCTGATGACGAGCTCGCGCTGCTCGATCACGCGCCTGGCGCCGTAGACGAGGTCGGGGCGGACGGCGAGGATGCTGCCGACCGCGAGGAACGTGATCGCGGCCTCCCCGATGCCGATCAGGGTGTGGACGCCGACCATGGCCGTCGCGAGGCCGCCGATGGAGATGTCCGCGGTGCCGCCGACGGCGTAGAGGCCGACGAAGACGAGCGAGGCCACGGGCACGCTCACGAAGGCCCCGACCGCGGCGCACACGGGAACCATCGCGGTGTTCTTGGGCAGGACCACCTGCAGGCCGCGGAAGACCGCCCACCCCACGACCACCGTGGTCACGGCCATGAGCACGACGTTGGTGCCGAGCGCGGTGATGCCCCCGTCGGCGAAGAGCAGTCCCTGGACCAGCAGGACGGTGCTGACGCAGAGCACGCCGGTCCATGGTCCGACGAGCACCGCGGCGATCGCGCCCCCCATCAGGTGCCCGCTCGTGCCGGAGACCACCGGGAAGTTCAGCATCTGGGCAGCGAAGACGAAGGCCGCCACCAGGCCGACCAGCGGTGCCGTGCGATCGTCCAGCTCGTTGCGCGCCTTGCGCAGCGAGACGCCGACCGCGGCCGCTGCCACCACGCCGGTCACCACCGAGGTCGGTGCGTCGAAGAATCCGTCGGGCACGTGCATGGGCGGGCTCCCTGCGTGGGTGGGATCGGGATCAGTACCGTGGGCGCGGGCCTGATCGAGCTGCTGATCACCCTACGCTGTTGCAAGACGTTCGCAACAACCCCTCGTTCCGGATTGGAGCCCATCGATGAGCACCGCACGCCTCGCCGCCGGCGACCCCGCCCCCGACTTCACCCTCACCGACGACACCGGTGCCGAGGTCTCGCTCTCGGGCCTGCGGGGCCGCAAGGTGGTCGTCTACTTCTACCCGGCCGCGATGACGCCCGGCTGCACCAAGCAGGCCTGCGACTTCAGCGAGTCCCTCGACTCGCTCAAGGGCTCGGGCTACGAGGTGCTCGGCATCTCTCCGGACAAGCCGGAGAAGCTGGCGAAGTTCCGCGAGAAGGAGAGCCTCACGCTGACCCTGCTCTCCGACCCCGACAAGGCCGTCATGGAGTCCTACGCCGCGTTCGGCGAGAAGACGATGTACGGCAAGACCGTCCAGGGCGTCATCCGCTCGACCTTCGTGGTCGACGAGGACGGCACGATCGAGCTGGCGCAGTACAACGTCAAGGCGACCAGGCACGTCGCCAAGCTGCGGCGCGACCTGGGCCTCGACTGAGCTGAGTCTGGATCGAGGCTCGCGGCTGGCACAATGACCGCGGCGTCGCTCGGGCGCCGAGCCGAAGTGGTGGAATTGGCAGACACGCAGGCTTTAGGTGCCTGTGCTCCAGGGCGTGCGGGTTCAAGTCCCGCCTTCGGCACCCAGCACCATGACCGCATACTGGTCCCGTGAGCGAGCAGAGCCCGTGGGGGCAGCCCCCACCGCCCAGCAGCTACGGACCGCCCTCGGGCAGCCCGGGAGGTGGGACACCTCCCCTTCCGCCCCAGAGTCCTCCAGGGGGCTACGGGCCTCCGTCGTACGGCGGGCCACTGGGTCCTCAGGGCCCTCAGGGACCCCCACCTCCCCAGCGCAACACCGCCGCGATCGTCGCGGCCGTGGCCGGCGCCCTGGTCGTCGTGGCGGCGCTCGTCGTGACGCTGGTCGTCACGACCGGTGGCGACGACACCGAGACCGTCGGGGACGACGCGACACCCTCGGCCACCAGCGACACCCCGTCGGACGACGTCGGCACCGGAACCACCGAGGCCCCCGACCCGGCCCCCTCCGAGACGGCGTCCGACGACCCGCCCCCCACGACTGAGGGAGCCATCTCGGGCGACGGCTACACCTTCGAGCTGCCCGGGGTCGGCTGGCAGGACGCGCTCACGGAGGCCCAGGCGAGTGGACTCGGGGCGACCCTCGACTCCATCATCATCCTCGGCACCTCCCTCGACCTGGCGCAGAGCAACATCCTCGTGGAGACCCTGACCGCCGGCGGGGCGCCCGACCTGGAGGCCCTGGAGGGCCAGTGGAAGCGCAACCTGGGCGGCTCCGACGGCGCCGTTCCCGACGACATCGACGACATCACCATCGACGGGGAACGCGCGATCGGCGTGCGGTTCAGCGACCGCGTCAACGTCAACGACTTCGTCATCGACCAGGTCGCCTACCTCACGATCCACAACGGCAGTCAGTACTCCATCGCTCTCACCCTGCCGTCGGAGAACGACGCCGTCTCCGAGGACGACTTCGCCAAGGTGCTCGACAGCTGGTCCTGGACGAGCTGAGGCCCCCTGCCGAGGCGCGTCTCGTCACGCGGAGCGCCGATGCGGCGCTCGAGACCGACGAAGTGGCCCCTCCGGGACGGCCGGAGGGGCCACCTCGTCAGGGACTATGGCGCGCCACGGTCCAAGAACGCGCCGAGCTGCGGCCCGAGCGCCCGCAGCGCCCGGCCCCGGTGCGAGATCGCGTCCTTGTCCTCGCGGGACAGCTCGGCGGTGGTGAGGCCGGGACGGTCGTCGGCGACGAAGAGCACGTCGTACCCGAAGCCGCCGTCGCCGCGGACCTCACGGATCACGCGCCCGTGCATCCGGTCCTCGACCACCAGCTCGCGCCCGTCCGGGGTGACGATCGCGATCGCGGAGCGGAAGTGCGCCGTACGGCGCTCGTCCGGTACGTCGGAGAGCTGGGCCAGCAGCAGTGCGTTGTTGCGCTCGTCCTTGCCCTCCGGGGAGCCCAGCGGCGGACCCGACCAGCGTGCCGAGAGCACCCCTGGCATCCCGTTGAGCGCGTCCACGCACAACCCGCTGTCGTCGGCGACCGTCGTCAGACCCGTGGCGGCAGCACCTGCCCGCGCCTTGATCAGGGCATTGCCCTCGAAGGTCGGCGCGTCCTCGACCGGCTCGTCGTAGGCAGGGACGTCGTCGAGCCCGACCACCGCGACGCCGGGGAGGTGCAGGGCGATGATCCGCTCCATCTCCACGATCTTCTTGGCGTTGCGTGACGCCAGGTGCAGCCGGGTCACGCCCCCAGCGCCTCCTGCTGCAGGCGCGTCAGGTCGGCGCAGCCCTTCTCGGCCAGGCTGAGCAGCGCGTCCAGCTCGGCGCGGTCGAAGGCGGCCCCCTCGGCGGTGCCCTGCACCTCGACGTAGGACCCGGCACCGGTCATCACGACGTTCATGTCGGTCTCGGCGCGCACGTCCTCGACGTACGGCAGGTCCAGGCGCGGGACGCCGTCGATGATCCCGACGCTGATCGCCGAGACCGAGCCGGTCAGGGCGCCGGAGACTCCGAGCGAGGCGCAGGCGTCGACCAGGGCGACGTAGGCGCCGGTGATGGCGGCGGTGCGGGTGCCGCCGTCTGCCTGGAGCACGTCGCAGTCGAGCTGGATGGTGTTCTCGCCCATCGCCTTGTAGTCGACGATCGCGCGCAACGAGCGGCCGATCAGCCGGCTGATCTCGTGGGTGCGCCCGCCGATCCGACCCTTGACGGACTCACGGTCGGAGCGGGTGTGGGTCGAGCCCGGCAGCATCGCGTACTCCGCGGTGACCCAGCCCAAGCCGGAGCCCTTGCGCCAGCGCGGCACACCCTCGGAGGCCGAGGCGACGCACAGCACGCGGGTCTTGCCGAACTCCACCAGCACGGAGCCGGCGGCGTGGTCGAGCCAGTTGCGGGTGATGGTGACCGGGCGGAGCTCGTCGTCGGCCCGGCCGTCCTCGCGCGGTGTCGGTGTCGTCATGAGCCCGACCCTAGGCGGTGGAAATCCGGATTCCTTGCCCGCCCCGCACCGGGACCGGGATACTCGCCCGCGACGGTCGTCACATCGGCCTACCGCAGCACACCACGGCACAGGGGAGGCCCAGTGAGCACGCGCGACCTCGACCCCTCGCTCCAGCAGGCGCTCCAGGAAGCCGACCTCGCGATGCGCGACGGCGCCTACGTCGCCAGGATCATCCCCCTGCTGGGCCGGCTGATGAAGCTCTACTTCCGCTCCGAGGTCCGCGGTGTCGAGGCGATCCCTGCCGAGGGCGGCGCCCTGATCGTCTCCAACCACTCCGGCGGGCTGATGCCGATGGACGTCCCGATCCTGGCGGCCGCCTTCGTCGACGAGTTCGGACCCGACCGGGCCCTGTACGTGCTCGCCCACGACATGCTCTTCACCGGCGCCGCCGGCCCCGTCATGCGCCGCTGCGGCTTCATGCCGGCCACCCGTGAGAACGCCGCCGCGATCCTCGACTCCGGCGCCGTCACGATCCTCTTCCCAGGGGGCGACCACGACGTCTTCCGGCCGTCATCGGCGAAGAACACCATCGACTTCGCGGGCCGCACCGGCTACGTCCGAACGGCGGTGCGCAGCGGGGTGCCGATCGTGCCGGTGGTCAGCATCGGCGGCCACGAGGACCAGCTGCACCTGTGGCGTGGCGAGATCATCGCCAAGCTGCTCCGCCTCGACTCCCTCCTGCGCACCACGTACTTCCCGATCTCCTTCGGCTTCCCCTTCGGCCTGACCGCGGCCTTCCCGCCCAACCTGCCCCTGCCCACCAAGATCGTCACCGAGGTCCTCGAGCCGGTCGACGTGGTCGCGGAGTTCGGCGAGGATCCCGACGTGGCCGAGGTCGACGTGGAGATCCGTCGGCGCATGCAGGACGCTCTCGACCAGCTCGCCCGCGCGCGACGCTTCCCCGTGATCGGCTGAGTGCTCGGATGACGAAGGTCCAGCGGCTCCTCGCGCGGCTCCGGACGCAGCTGTGGGTGGTGAGCACCCTCGTGCGCAGCGGCATGCTCACCCTGCTGCGTCCCGACAAGTACGTCGGCATGGCTCGCGTCGTGCGCACCCAGGGCACCAACGCCACGACGGGCCTCGCCATGGCGGCCGTACGGCGTCCGCATGCCGTCGGACTCATCGACGAGCTCGGGTCGCTGACGTGGCGCGAGCTCGACCAGCGCTCCGACGCGCTCGCCGTCGGACTGCGCGCAGTCGCAGGTGGCAGCGACCTGCCGACCGTGGCGGTGCTGTGCCGCAACCACCGCGGATTCGTCGAGACCCTCAGTGCCAGCGCCCGCCTCGGCGCGCAGGCCCTGTTGCTCAACACCGGCTTCTCGGGGCCCCAGCTGGCTGACGTCATGGTGCGCGAGTCCGGCGCCCTGATCGTCTACGACGAGGAGTTCGCCGGCATCGTCGCCGACGCGCGGGCTCGCATCCCCGGACTCGTCGAGGTGGTCGCGTGGCAGGACGAGCCGACCACCCCCGGCAGTCGGGGCAGCGGCCCCGACGCCCCGCACTCCGTCGAGGCCCTCGTCGCCGCCCACGCGGGCCGGCGCCCTCCCGTCCCCGACAGCCCCGGCCGCGTCATCCTGCTCACCTCGGGCACGACCGGCACCCCCAAGGGCGCCAAGCGCGGCGGTGGCGGACCCGACGAGCTCGCGGCCACCCTCACCGCCGTCCCATGGAGGGCCGAGCAGACCATCGTGGTCGCCGCACCGATGTTCCACGCCTGGGGCTTCGGTCAGCTCGCCATCGCCGGCACGATGACCTGCACCATCGTGATGCGGCGCACGTTCGACCCCGAGGCCACGCTGGCCCTCGTCGACGAGCACCGTGCCTCCGGCCTGGCCGTCGTCCCGGTCATGCTCGAGCGCATCGTCGACCTGCCCGACGAGGTGCTCGACCGCTACCGCCTCGACAGCCTGCGGTTCGTCTCCGCCAGCGGCTCGCGGATGCGCCCCGACGCCGTGATCGCGTTCATGGACCGCTTCGGCGACGTCGTGTTCAACGCCTACAACGCCACCGAGGCCGGCCAGATCACCGTCGCCTCCCCCGCCGACCTGCGCCACGCCCCCGACACCGCCGGACGGGCCGTGCGCGGCACCCTCCTGCGCATCGTGGACGACGCCTGGCAACCCGTGCCCGTGGGCGACGTCGGACGGATCACCGTCAAGGGCACCTCCGAGTTCGACGGCTACACCGCCGGCGACACCAAGGACTCCGACCCGTCGGCGTCGGGCCAGGGCTTCATGGTCTCCGGCGACGTCGGTCGTCTCGACTCCGAGGGACGACTCTTCGTCGTGGGCCGCGACGACGAGATGATCGTCTCGGGTGGGGAGAACGTCTACCCGCTCGAGGTCGAGAAGACCCTCGGCGAGCACCCGTCCGTCCGCGAGGTCGCGGTCATCGGCGTCGACGACGAGTCCTACGGCCAGCGCCTGGCGGCGTACGTCGTGCTCGTGCCGGGGGCGCAGGACGGCCCCGACGAGCTCAAGGCGCACGTCAGGGCCCACCTGGCCCGCTACAAGGTGCCCCGCGACGTCGTGCTCCTCGACGAGCTGCCCCGCAACGCCTCCGGCAAGGTCATGAAGCGCGAGCTGAGCGCGTGAGCCGCTCCGGCGTGGAGCGGATGGACGGCGCCGACGCCGGGTTCCTCTACATGGAGACCCCGTCGCAGCACATGCACACGCTCAAGATCGCGGTGATGGCCCCCAACACCGACCTCACCTTCGACTCCTTCCAGTCCGGGGTGCTCGCCCGTCTGTCCCGGCTCCCGCCGTTGCGGCGCCGGGCGGTGAAGGTGCCGTGGCAGCTCAACCACCCGGTGTGGGTGACCCAGCGACGCGTCGATCCTGCGCGGCACTTCTTCCGCCACGACGTCGGCGGCAGCGGTTCGATGGCGGACCTGGAGCGTCTGATCGGCCAGATCGCCTCCTCCCCCCTGGACCGCTCGGTCCCGCTGTGGGAGCTCCACCTCTGCGAGGGGCTCGCCGACGGTGGCGCCGCGATCGTCGGCAAGATGCACCACGCCCTGGCCGACGGCATGGCCGCCAATGCCCTGCTCGGCAACGTCACCGACGTCGCCGGCTCGGAGGCCTTCCTCCCCCGAGAGGCACGCGCCGCGACCCCGGCAGCAGCCGACGAGACCCCGGACGGCCCGGCCCTCGTCCGGTCCGCCCTCGTGGACGCCATCCTCCAGATCGCCCTCATCCCCGCGCTCCTCTGGCGGACCCTGCACGGTCTTCGATCGATGCTGCGCTACCGCCGCGCCGAGCGACCCGACGTGCCCCGGCCGGTCCTGGACGCCCCTCGTACGTCGTTCAACGGGGCGTTGACCCCACGTCGCAGCTTCGCCACCGTCACGCTCCCGCTCGCCGACGTCAAGGCAGCCCGTACGGCTCACCCCGGTGCCACGCTGAACGACGTCGTCCTCGCCGTCGTCGGCGGGGCGATGCGGGCCTGGCTCGACGAGCGCGGCGAGCACCCGAGCGCCTCCCTGATGGCCGGGGTCCCCACCGCCACCGACCCGGCGGGCGCTGTGCCGCGCCTGCACGGCAACCGTGTCTCCAACCTCTTCACCTCGCTCGCCACCGACGTCGACGACCCGCACGAGCGTCTGCGGGCGATCTCGCGGGTCACCGTGCACTCCAAGGAGATCCAGCGACAGCTGGGGCCGCAGATGCTCACCGAGTGGACGCAGTTCACGCCGCCGGCGCCGTTCAGCGCCTTCATGCGGCTCTACTCGCGGCTGCGCGCCGCGTCGTGGCACGCCGCGCCCTTCAACGTGATCGTCTCCAACGTCCCGGGCCCGCGGGAGCCCGCCCGCATCGGCGAGGCGGAGCTGGCCGACTTGTTCTCGGTCGGACCGATCCTCGAAGGGATCGGCCTCAACGTGACAGTCTGGAGCTACGTCGACCGGATGAACTTCTCCCTCCTGACGTGCCCCGACCTGATCGACGACCTCGCTCCCCTGACCGCGCACTTCCGACCCGCCCTGGACGCCCTCCTGTCCCCGGCCACGACCGATAGGTGACGCAGATGCTCCGGATCACCCGCCGCCACCGCAGGATGACCTTCGAGGCTGCCCAGCACGCCTTCCTCCTGGCGACCTACGTACCGCGGCGCCTCACGGTCGCCGGGCTACGGTACGGCGCCGGCCGGCTGGTCACCCTGCCCGAGGTCACGTCCGTGCCCGAGGGTCGGATGGTCGAGGTCGCAGGACGCGGTCGGATGTTCGTGGCCGACGTCCCCGGCCCTACGCCCGACGCCCCCACCGTGGTGCTGCTCCACGGGCTGGCGACCACGGCCTACCTGTCGTGGTTCACCGCCCTGGGCGCCGTCGCCGAGCACTACCGCGTCGTGACCTTCGACCTGCGCTGGCACGGCCGCGGGCTGCGGGGCGAGTCGTTCCGGCTGGCCGACTGCGCCGATGACGTCGCCGCCGTGCTCGACCACCTCGGGATCGACCGGGCGATCCTCGCCGGCTACTCGCTGGGCGGCGCCGTGGCGCAGGAGACCTGGCACCGCCACCCCGAGAGGGTCAGCGGCCTCGTGCTCTGCTCGACGTCGGGCTCGTGGGCCGTGGACCGCGCAGAGCGGCTCTTCTTCCCGGTGCTGGGGGCTGCCATCACCCCGCTGTCCCGGCTCGCGGTCGCCGCCGTCGAGCGACGCTCCGCCTCCCTGCCCGACCTCCCGTCCTTCGACACCTCCGACCTGGCCGCCTGGGGCCTGGCCGAGCTGCGCAGCACCAGCGGCTGGACGACACCGCACGTGATGGCCGAGCTCGGGCGCTTCGACTCGTCGTCGTGGATCGGCGACGTCGACGTGCCGACGGCAGTGGTCGTCACCGAGCGCGACGGAGCCATCCCCGCGGCGCGCCAACGCGCCCTGGCCGCGTCCGTCCCCGGCGCGATCGAGCTCAGCTCACCGGGCGGGCATGCCTCGCTCTTCCTCGACCACGAGCGCTGGGGCCTGGTCTTCCTGGACGCCCTCGAGCGGGTCGCGGCCCAGCTGCCCGCCTCCGGTCGCCTGGCCGGCTGACGAGCTGACTGCCGGGGATGCCAGTGGGGATGCCAGTGGGGATGCCAGTGGGGATGCCGGTGGGGCGGCCGACGGGGCTGGTGCCGGGGCGGGCGACCCGGCGGGCGAGCGTACGGCGCTGCGCCACACGGCCCGCGCCGCCAGGGGGCCGAGGTCGCGAGCGCGCCTGCCCATCCACGGCCCGCCCTCGACCATGACCCAGGCCGCGTCCCGGCGCCAGCTGCGCGACAGCCCACCGGCCGGCTCCAGCGACGGCTCCCGCACCTGGAACCCGCGGTCGGCGAGCATCCTGGCGTAGGCCCGCGCCAATGCCCGGTGACCACGCTCCGAGGGGTGCAGCCGGTCCACCGACCAGCACGTGCGGTCGAGGATCTCGGGGCACTGGTCCAGGTCGAGGCGGACGCCACCGAAGCACGCGTGCACCTCGTCGTAGGCGGCGTTGACCACGGCCAGGCGCGCGCTGAGCGGACGCCGCACGAGCTCGGGAAGACCGACCAGGCTCGGATGGTCGTGGTAGCGGATCGTCACCAGCAGCGCACCGGCATCCGTGAACGCCTCGGCGCACGCGAGCAGGTCGCGCCGGGTGACCTCCGGGTCCCAGGTCGCCCGCAGCGTGTCGTTGACCCCCACCAGCATCGTGGCCACGTCGGGCCGGTGCGCCACGGCGTCGGCCAGCTGCTGCTCACGCATCTGGGTCGTGGTGCACCCGCTGACCGCGGTGTTGCAGTAGGACACGTCGTACGCCGGCGCCAGCGCCTCGACCAGGAGGCGCGACCACCCCCGCCACCCTCCCGGCACGGGGTCACCGATACCGACGGTCGTGCTGTCTCCGAGCGCTGCCACCCTCAGGTACGTGGACACGGGACAACGGTGGCGGCCTGGGCTACGCCCACACCTCCGTCGCGTGACGTGTCCCGCAACGCGAGGTGAAGCCCACGCATCGCCCTGAGTCGTCCTGGAGAGCCACTGGAGGGGCCAGGACGAGCCCGGACGAGCCCGCGTAGGGCTACTTCACCTCGGCCCTCAGGATCCGGATCACGCCGAGCGCCAACGGGACGCCCAGCCACAGCAGTCCGGAGGTGACCAGGTAGCCCCACTCGATGCCGGAGACCGAGAGGTCGTAGAGCGGGCCCTGGGCGAACTCGAAGTCGATCCAGGGACGAATGTCGGCGAACGTCTCGAAGTTGGCGGCCAGCACGGCGAACACCGACACCGGGATCACTCGGTAGGCGACGAAGACCACGATCGAGGCCGGGGTGTTGAGCAGCAGGCACGCGATCGCGAAGCCGAGACTCATCGCCAGGACCTGGGTGATCAGGAACCCGCCCAGGAAGGCGCCGCCGAGGTCGAACGACGTCTGGTCCGACTGGACGACCTGACAGATCACCGCGCACACGAGGCCGATCACCACGGCGGTCACCACGGCGACCAGGGTCAGCACGATGCCGGTGAGGTACTTGGCCAGCAGCACCCGCGAGCGGCGCGGCTCGAGCGAGAAGGTCACCATCGCCGTGCGCTGGGTCCACTCGCTGGTCACCAGCATGATCGCCAGCACCGGGAGCACCACCGCGGTGATGTAGCTGGCGAAGAACGCGTAGTCGCCGGCCGACGACTCACTCCCCTCGATCAGGACGATGAGCAGCAGACCACCTTCGACGATCACGATCAGGATCGCGATCGCGGCGACGAGCCAGAAGCTGGCCAAGGTGTCCACTGCCTTGCGCAGCTCGACCTGCACCAGGCGCACCAGGGGTGTGGGCTGGGTCGCCGCGAGGTCGAGTCCGCGGGGCGCGGCGGCGGGCGGGGGCGGTCCGTAGGCGCTCATCGCGGGGCTCCTGGGTACTGGCCGGGCTGGCCGGGCGGGGGCGGGGGCGGGGGCGAACCGCCGGGCGCGCCGTACGGGGACCCCTCGCGCTGGGTGCCGGAGGTGAGCTCGAGGAAGAGGTCCTCGAGGCCTCCCTCGACCGAGCGCAGGTCGGTGAGGACGATCTGGTGCTCGGCGGCCACGCGGCCGACGTCGACGCTCTCGCACTGCGCGGTGATCCCGTCGGGACCGCGTGTCACCGCGATCCCGCGCTGGTGCAGGGCGCCGGCCAACCGCTCGTCGTCGAGGGAGGCGACGGTGGTCGTGGCGCTCTTGGTCTGCTGGTTGCTCGCCAGGAGGGACTTCTTGTCGCCCTGCGCCACGATCCGTCCGTGGCCGATGAGGATCATCTCGTCGGCGATCAGCTCGACCTCGTTGAGCAGGTGGCTCGACAGCAGGACGGTGCCACCGCGGTCGGCGTATCCCTTGAGCAGGCCGCGCATCCACCGGATGCCCGCCGGGTCCAGACCGTTGGCCGGCTCGTCCAGGATCAGCACCTCGGGATCGCCCAGCAACGCATGGGCGATGCCCAGGCGCTGCTTCATGCCGAGGGAGTAGTTGCGCAGGCGCCGCGTCGACTCGTCGCCGGTCAGCGACACGAGGTGGAGCATCTCCTCGACGCGCGACTTCGGCAGGCCCATGCTCAGGGCCCCCAGCGTCAGGATCTCCCGCCCGGTGCGGCCACCGTGCTGGGCCCCGGCGTCGAGGAGCACCCCGACGTGGCGTCCCGGGTTGGGGATGTCGGCGTAGCGGTGGCCACCGATGGTGGCGCTGCCGGTGCTGGCCGCGGTCAGGCCGACCAGGATCCGCATGGTCGTGGTCTTGCCGGCGCCGTTGGGGCCCAGGAAGCCGGTGACCCGACCGGGCCGGCAGGCGAAGCTGACGTCGTCGACGGCGGTGAACGTGCCGTACCGCCGGGAGAGGTGCTCGACCGTGATCATGGACGCCACTCTGCCCTACGGCACCGGACTAAAACTCGTAGGTCGCTCCGGCGGAGGCGAGCTCGACCGGGCCGGAGTACGCCGTGCGCGCCTCGGCCATCATGGCGTCCCGGTCGAACCACGGCGGCACGTGCGTCAGGACCAGGCGACTGGCCTGCGAACGAGCTGCGACCGAGCCGGCGTCGACGCCGGTGAGGTGGATCCCGGGCGGGTTCTCGTCGGTGTCGCGGAACGACGCCTCGCACAGCAGGAGCCGCACGTTGGCCGCGATCCGGTCGAGGCCCTCGCACGGCGCGGTGTCGCCGCTGTAGCCCATCGTCGAGCCGCCGGCGCTGATCCGCATGCCGTAGGCCTCGATCGGGTGGTCCACCGGGATCGGCAGGATCGTGAACGGCCCGATCGTGAACGGCCCGTCGTAGGTGTGGAAGTCGAACTCCTCGGTCATCCCGGGGTCCACGGGCAGCTCGTAGGCCCGGGCGACGCGCTCGGCGGTGCCCGCGGGGCCCCAGACCGGGATCGGCGGCTGCGGCCCGGTCGGGTGGTACTTGCGCATCACGTAGTAGCCGCACATGTCGAGGCAGTGATCGGCATGGTGGTGGCTGATCAGGACGGCGTCGATGGAGAGCGGGTCGACGTAGCGGTGCAGCTGGCCCAGGGCGCCGTTGCCGAGGTCGAGCAGGATCCGCCAGACCCGCTTGTCCTCCCCGTCCCCGACGTCGGCCTCGAGCAGGTAGCAGCTCGCGGGCGAGTCCGGGCCGGGATAGGAGCCGGAGCATCCGACGATCGTGAGTCTCACAGCTGTCCTCCTCGAGCAGCTCCGGCGAACTGGGTGGCCGCCACCATCTCAGGTCCGAGGAAGCGCCGTCCGATGGTCTCGAACTCCGCCGGGGACCCCGTCGTCACGAAGCGGTACGTCGGTTCGTCGACCGGCCCCCCGTCGCCGTCGTCGACAGCGCGCATCAGCCCGGTGTCGGCGAGCATCTTGTAGACGTCCTTCGCACACTCCTCGGCGCTGCTCACCAGCGTCACCCCGCCGCCCATGACGTAGGAGATCACGCCGGTGAGCAAGGGGTAGTGCGTGCAGCCGAGGATCAGCGTGTCGACCCCGGCATCGGTGAGTGGGTCGAGGTAGGTGTGGGCGACCTCGATCAGCTCCTCGCCGCCGGTCACGCCGGCCTCGACGTAGTCGACGAAGGCCGGGCAGGTGCGGGTCGTCAGCTGCAGGTGGGGTGCGGCCGCGAAGGCGTCGTCGTAGGCCATCGACTCCGCCGTGGAAGCCGTGCAGATGACCCCGATCCGGCCGTTGCGGGTGGCGGCCACGGCACGGCGGGTCGCCGGGTAGATGACCTCCACGACCGGGACGTCGTAGCGCTCGCGGGCGTCCCGCAGCATCGCGCCGCTCGCCGAGTTGCAGGCGATCACCAGCGCCTTGACCCCTTGGTGCACCAGGTGGTCGAGGCACTCCAGGGCGTACTCGCGGACCTCCGCGATCGGCTTCGGTCCGTAGGGCTGGCGCGCGGTGTCGCCGACGTACAGCAGCGACTCGTGGGGCAGCTGGTCGATGACCGAGCGGGCCACGGTCAGGCCGCCGAAGCCGGAGTCGAAGATGCCGATCGGCGCCTCGCGCTGCTCGGCCGTGGGCTGGCCGCCAGCGCGACTCGACCGCGGCGACTGCGTCAGGTGCACGGACCCAACCTAGGACATGGCTCCTACGGGCCGCGCGGGCACGCGCGCTCGACGTAGGGTGCGGTGCGTGGTCACCGTGCGCGCCCTCACCCTCGCCGTCCTGCTCGTCGTGCTCGGCACCGCCGCGACCACCGTCGTCGCGCCGACCGGCTTCGCGGCGCGACCGTCGCCTGCCGCGGGGGGCGACTCGCGGATCATCGCCCGTGACCGGCCCGACCCGCAGGTGCTGGCGATCTCGATCGACGCGCTGATGCCTCGGGCCGTGCGCCGGCTCGGACGCGACCACGCGCCGACCCTGTGGCGACTGATCGACGAGGGCGCCTCCACCCTCGAGGCACGCACCCAGGTCGAGCTCACCGTGACCCTGCCCAACCACACGAGCATGGTCACCGGACGCCGGATCAAGGCCACCAAGGGCGGGCACGGCGTCACGTGGAACGACGACGCGCCAGGGCGTCCGTCGACGGTCCAGGCCGCCGCGGGACATGAGGTCGCCTCCCTCTTCAGCACCGCACACGCGGCCGGTCAGAGCACGGCGCTCTTCGCCACCAAGACCAAGTTCTCGCTGTTCCAGCGCTCGTGGCCCGACGGCCTGGACCGGGTCACGATCAAGGAGGAGAAGGACGCGGTCGTGGTGCGCAAGGTCGTGCGCGACCTGCTCGTGCGCGATCGCGGCGTCACGTTCGTCCACCTCGGTGCCGCCGACAAGGCCGGCCACACGAAGGGCTTCATGAGCCGCGGCTACCTGCGCGCCGTACGGCGGCTCGACGGCCTGCTCGGGACCATCCTCGACGCCGCCGACACCGACTCCCGTCTGGACGACCTGACCATCATCCTGACCGCGGACCACGGCGGTGTGCCCGGCACCCGAGACCACGGCGACGCCGGCGCCCTGGACGACTACCGGGTGCCGTTCACGGTCTGGGGTCCGGGCATCTCCCCTGCAGACCTCTACGACCTCAACCCCGGCTACCGCGACCCCGGCACGGGCCGCCCCTCCCTCAGGGGCAAGCAACCGGTGCGCAACGGCGACGTCGCCAACCTCGCGCTGGGCCTCCTCGGTCTGGGCCCGGTCCCGGGGAGTCGCTTCGGCGTCAAGCGGTCGCTGCTCGTGACCGCGGCCGACTGACTACCTGACCGGATCTCGTCGCGCCTGACGCGGCCTCGTCCCTCGCGACGTCCCTCGCGGCAGGCTGGTCACTCCCCCGTCACCTCAGCTCCGCGATCGTGGGCCACGGGTTGAGCCGGCACCCCTGCGTGCCCTTCGACTGCTGCATCATCACCGGCGCCGGCTGACCTGCCCCCGGGCACGACGCGTGCCCCTTGCCGAGCCAGTGGCCGGTCTCGTGGTTGACGACCATGTGCCGGTAGCCGCGCAGCGACTTGCCGGCGTCGTTCCACGACGGGGTCGCCTGCTGCCAGCGGGTCTGGTTGATGATCACGTAGCGCCCGACGCGGCACGAGTAGGTCGAGCTGCACTGGCTGGAGAAGCTCGGCACCGTGCTCGCCTCGGCCAGCACCAGGGAGAACGACCCGCCCTTGGCGACCCTGCTGAACTCCACACCCCGGCCGCGCCAGCCGCGCGGGTCGTCGAACGTCTGCTGGGAGAGCCGGGCGAACTTCTTCACGCTGGCGGTGATCGAGCCCCGCGTGATCACCGAGTAGGTGACTTTCCGACGCACGTCGACCCGGTGCTTGACGCGGGCCGTGACGGCAGAGGTGGCGCGGGCGCGACGGTACCCCTCGACGTACGACGTGACCTGGACGCGGACCCGGTGCGCGACGTCGCGGGGGGCGAAGTGGTAGCGGCGTGACGTGGCGCCCTCGATCGGCTTGCCGTCGCGCAGCCACCGGTAGCGGACCCGGTCGGGCTCGACGCGCCACCGGCCCTGGGTCGCGGTGACCGTGCGGGTGAAGCGAGCGACCCCGCGGACCGTCGGCTGGCGCCGGTTGACCTGGGTGCCGCGGCCGACCTTCGTGGTGGGCTCGGAGGTGGCCGTGGCCCGGCCGACCTCGGCGCCGTCGGGGTGGGTCGCGGTGACGGCGACGCTCAGGCGGTGTCCCAGGTCAGCGGTGCGGACGCTGTAGCGATCGTCGCGCGCCCTGCCGATCGGAGTGCCGTCGCGCAGCCAGCGATAGGTCAGGGTGACGTCCTGCGGGCTCCACTCGCCCGGGTCTGCGGCCAGGGTCCCGCCGTAGCGGGACGACCCGACCACGGCAGGCGGCGTCACGTTCGCCACCTCGCCGTCGGCCTCGGCGTTGCTCGGTGCGGCCGTGGCGGACGGGGCGGCCGTGGCCGCCGTGGCCGCCGTGGCCGCCGTGGCCGCCATGCTCAGGGCCGCGATCAGGGCGAGGGTGAGGAGCAGGGCGCGCATGCGTTCACGGTAGCCGCGCGAGCGGCCCGTGGTGGACGATGACCTCATGAGCGCACTGTCCGAGCTGTTGGCCGATCCCGGTGCCTGGCAGCGGCGGGACTCCCTGGTCGCCGCGCTCGCCGACGAGCTGGGGCTCGACGACGACTCGGCGACGCGCATTGCGGAGACCCTCGCCGACAACGAGCTGGCCCGGACGACCGGCCTCGACCAGCTGTGGCAGCTGCGCGAGCGCATGTCCACGGCCCAGTCGTTCGCCGCCATGGGCGACTTCGACTTCCACCTCGCGACGAACGTCAACACCTGCTCCGACGAGCTGTTCCGCATCTACGGCTACGACCCCGGCGCGATCGATCCGTCGTACACGCTGTTCTACGAGCACGTCCACCCCGAGGACCGCGAGACCGTCCGGGCCGCCTACCAGCGCTCGCTCGCGACCGGGGCGCCCTACGAGATGGTCGAGCGGATCCGGCGGGCCGACGGCGAGCTCCGCTACCTGTGGACCAACGGCGAGGTGATCCGCGACGGGGACGGGAGGCCGGTGCGGATGCGCGGCACCAGCATCGACATCACCGACCGCGTCCTCACCGAGCAGGCCCGCGCCGAGGCTGCCCTGAGACTGGGCGATGCGGGGCTGCGACGTCGGCAGGCCTCGGAGATCAACGACAACCTCGTCCAGGGCCTGACCGCGGCGATCTACGCCCTCGAGCTCGACGACACCGAGCGGGTGGGCGGCTACCTGCGCCAGACGTTGGCCTCGGCGAGCCGGATGATGACCGACCTGCTCGAGGAGCAGTACGACGAGCACGACGACCGCGCGCTGGTGCGCTCGGCACCGGCCAGTCTCGACGCCGGCCAGAACGACGTCGGCCAGAACGACGTCGGCTGACCTCGTCGGGCTGCCGTCAGGCCCAGAGCTGGCCCTCGAGGCGGTCCTCGGCCTCGTCGACGGTGCCCTCGTAGGCGCCCGTGGAGAGGTACTTCCAGCCGCCGTCACACACCACGAAGGCGATGTCGGCGCGCTCGCCGGCCTTGACCGCCTTGGCGGCCTGGCCGAGCGCCGCGTGCAGGATCGCGCCGGTCGAGATCCCCGCGAAGATCCCCTCGAGCTCGAGCAGCTCGCGGGTGCGTCGTACGGCGTCGCGCGGTCCGACCGAGAAGCGGGAGTCGATCAGCTCGGCGTCGTAGAGCTCCGGCACGAAGCCCTCGTCGAGGTTGCGCAGACCGTAGACGAGCTCGCCGTAGCGCGGCTCGGCGGCGACGATCTTGACCTCGGGCTGGTTCTTGCGGAAGAAGCGGCTGACGCCCATCAGGGTGCCGGTGGTGCCCAGCCCGGCGACGACGTGGGTGACCGAGGGCAGGTCGGCCAGGATCTCGGGGCCGGTGCCCTCCTCGTGGGCGAGGGCGTTGGCGGCGTTGCCGTACTGGTAGAGCATCACCCAGTCGGGGTGCTCCTCGGCGACCTGCTTGGCGACCCGGACCGCCTCGTTGGACCCGCCGGCGGCCGGCGAGGAGATGATCTCGGCACCCCACATCCGCAGCAGCTGACGACGCTCGGAGGAGGTGTTCTCCGGCATCACGCACACGATCCGGTAGCCCTTGAGCTTGGCCGCCATCGCCAGCGAGATCCCGGTGTTGCCCGAGGTCGGCTCGAGGATGGTGCAGCCCGGACGCAAGGTGCCGTCCTTCTCCGCCTCCTCGATCATCTTCAACGCCGGACGGTCCTTGATGGAGCCGGTCGGGTTGCGGTCCTCGAGCTTGGCCCACAGCCGTACGTCGGGGCTCGGCGAGAGCCGCGGCAGCCCCACGAGCGGGGTGTTGCCGACCGAGGCGAGCAGGTTGTCGTACCGCATGGGCCAGTCCCTTCTCAGCGCAGGAAGTAGGTCGGGTCGAAGTCGTCGAGCGGGATGATCCGCACGCGCGGCAGCTCGGCGTTGAAGGCACGCACGTCGTACTCGAGGTCGAAGAGCTCGAGCCCGTCGTCGACCAGGTCGGCGAGGTGGGTGCTGGTGAACTCCCGGAACCCCAGCAGTCCCACGCGTCGCTCGGGTGCGTCGTGCCCGAGCAGCGAGGCGAGCTGCGGGGCGAAGTCGGCGTCATGGCTGGCGAGCACGACATCGGCGTCGTCACGCTCGAGCAGCGCGGTGAGGGTGCGCTGGATCCCGATGTCGACGACCTTCTCGTCGGCTCCACCGGACAGCGGCACCGGCCGGTAGTCCATGGCCAGCAGGGCCTGCACGAACGACGTCGGCAGGGTGCCGTGGCTGGCGTTGAGGAAGAAGAGTCCGGTGACCTGCTGGCCCCAGGCCTGCTCGACGTGGGCGGTGACACGCTCCCACCGCGGGCGCTCCTCGGGGTGGGGTCGGCGACCCAGCACCGACCCGCCGAGCGTGGCGTCGATGTTCTCGCCGTCGACGAGGACGAAGGTGCGGCGCTCGGTCACCGAGGTCGCTCCGTCAGCCCCCGGCGACGGCCGGGAGCACGACGACCTGGTCGCCGTCCTTGAGCTCGGCCTCGAGGCCGCCGATGAAGCGGACGTCCTCGTCGTTGACGTAGATGTTGATGAAGCGACGCAGGTCGCCGTTGTCGACGAGTCGCTCCTTGATGCCCGGGTGGTTGCCCTCGAGGTCGTCGATGACCGCGCTGAGGGTGCCGCCCGCGGCGTCGACGGCCTTCTCGCCGCCGGTGTAGGTGCGCAGGATGGTCGGGATCCGGACCTCGATGGCCATGTGGTGATGCTCCTCAGCTGTCTGGGTTGCCTGGTGCGTGTGGTGGTGCGTGTCGTCGTGCGTGTGGTGGTGCCGGTGGTGCTGGACGGGCGATCGTGGTGGCCGTGGCGGGCCTCAGGTCGTCGGGAGCGCCGCGACCACGGCGACCTCTTCCTCGGTCACCTCGCCGTCGACGATCCTGTAGGACCTGAACTCCACCGGGCCGTCGTTATTCCCGTGCGCACGGGTGCTGACGAGCACGTAGTGCGCTCCGGGCTCGCTCGCCAGGCCGATGTCGGTGACGCTCGGGTAGGCCTCGGTAGCCGTGTGGGAGTGGTAGACGACGACGGGCTCCTCGTCGAGGTCCCACATCTGCTTGTAGAGCGCGAGCAGCTCGGTGGAGTCGAACTCGTAGAACGTCGGGCTCCCGGCGGCGTTGACCATCTCCACCAGGCGGGTGGGACGGTCGCTGCCCTCCGGGCCCGCGACGATGCCGCACGCCTCGTCGGGATGATCCCGCTTGGCGTGCGCGACGATGCCGTCGTAGGTGGCTTGGTCGATGGTCAGCACCCGACCAGCCTAGGGCCCACCGTCGGCGTGCTCACGCCCGCGCCAGCACCTGGGAAGGTCGCTGAGCCCAACCGGGTCAGCCGACGACCTCCTCGCTGATCTCGCCGAGCGTCTTGTCGGGGTCCTCGGCCTCGCACAGCGTGGTGAAGGCGGTGGCGAACTGGTCGTAGGCGGCCTCGCCGCCGAACTCCTCGAACTCCGCGACCTCGTCGTCGGAGGCCTGCGCCTCCAGGGCCTCGGTCACGAAGGAGACCTTCTCGTCCTGCGAGAAGTCGAGGTACTCCCCGCACTTGGTGCTGTCGTACTCGTCGGCGCACGCGGTCAGGAGTCCACCGAGGAGGGCAATGGCGCCGAGGGCGAGAGCGGGGCGGGCCAGGCGGGAGGGAGTCGTCATGGGCGGGAAACTAGCACTCCCCCACTCCCGTGCGGCGTGTCAGCGCGAGAGGGACTCGACCAGGGTCTCCTGGAGGTAGCCCACCCAGTCGTAGATGTCGTGGGCCTGCGCACGCGGGTCGTCGTCGGGCAGGGCGAACCAGTACTCCTCGTCGCCGTCCTCGACCCCGAGCCGCGTCGCGAGGGCGAGTCGTACGTCGGTGAACGACCGCATCCAGGTGCGCGCGACGTCGGGCTCGAGCTCGACGTCGATCATCAGGCCGTCCTCCTCGAGCTGGGGCGGCAGGCCAGCCTCCTCGAGGGTGTCGATGACCAGGCAGGCCGCCTGGGCCTTGCCGTCGCGCAGGGAGCCTTCGGTGAACCGACGGAACTCCGAGGCGGCCTCGTCGTCGTCGCGGTAGGCGCTGGGGAACAGCCGCGCCAGGACCGGGTCCTCCGGCTCGCTCGTCGGGCCGGAGAAGTCCATCAGCGCCTCGAACGGGTCGCGCGCGTCGTCCGGCACGGCGGCCTCGTTGCGCAGCAGCTCGACGAGCTGGCTGGCGAGGGAGCGCAGCAGGTCGGCCTCGAACCCGGTGAACGTCGCGATGGAGCGCCCGCTTCGGCGGTGGCGCTGGAACCCGCTCACCGCACTACTCCGACTTCTGCAGGGTGGCCCACAGCCCGTACTCGTGCATCGCCTGGACGTCGCGCTCCATCTGCTCGCGGGTGCCGGTGCTGACCACGGACCTGCCCTCCTCGTGGACCTCCATCATCAGCTTCTCCGCCTTCTTCCGGGAGTAGCCGAAGTGCTCCTGGAAGACGTAGCTGACGTAGGACATGAGGTTGACCGGGTCGTTCCAGACGATCGTGACCCAGGGTGTGGCCAGGACCGTGACCTGGTCGGGATCCAGGGTCGTCTCGAGCCCGGAGTCGACGTCAGGGCTCGCGGTGGCAACGGCTCCCATAGTCACCCATGGTGGCACACTCCCCGCCATGACCGGAGTCGAGGAACCCACCGCGCCAGGCCTTCTCTCGCGGGTGCAGGACGGTGCCCTGTGGTTGACGATGAGCCGCCCCGAGGTGTTCAACGCGATGACGGGCGAGATGACGCTCGCGCTGACCGACGCCGTGCGCGCGGCCGCGAGCCGCGACGACGTACGCCTGGTCGTGGTGACCGGCGCCGGTGACGCGTTCAGCGCCGGGGCCGACATCTCGGGGGAGGACGCGATCGAGCGCTTCGACGTCCGCGCCATGGACGCGGCCAACGCACTGGTCCGCGCCGTCGTCGACTGCCCCAAGCCCGTCCTGGCCGCGGTCAACGGGATGGCCGCGGGCGTCGGCTGCTCGCTGGCGCTGGCCTCGGACATCATCGTGGCGCGCGACTCGGCATCCTTCCTCCTGGCCTTCGCCCGGATCGGCTTCATGCCCGACGGAGGTACGTCGGCCACGGTCGCGGCCGCCATCGGTCGCCCCCGCGCGATGCGGATGGCCCTGCTGGCCGAGCCGCTGTCCGCGACCGAGGCCTACGACGCCGGCCTGATCACCCACCTCGCGGCGACGGAGGAGTACGACGCAGTGGTGGCCACGCTCGCTCGCCGCCTGGCCGCGGGGGCTCCGCTGTCCCAGACCGCGACCAAGCGCGCCGTCAACGCCGCCACCCTCACCGGACCCTGGGGCCTCGAGGATGCCCTCGAGCGCGAGCGCACCGGCCAGACGGTCCTGATGCGCACCTCCGACGCCGCCGAGGGCATGCGCGCGTTCTCCGAGCGCCGCAAGCCGATCTTCCGCGGGGAGTAGGGCGGCATCGTCCGCATCGGTCCCGACGCGACTCGCCGTGACCCAACCCCCCAACGACTGTTTGACAGTACGACGGCACCTCGACCAGACTCACCTCCCAACGACTCTTGGGGAGTGATCGACGGTGGACGAGGCCGAGACCGACGCAGCGGTGAGCGCGATGCGCGCGGTGGCGCACCCGGTGCGCCTGCAGATGCTCTCGCTGCTGACCGGCACCGAGATGAGCGCGGCCGAGGTGGCGCGCGAGCTGGACCTGACGCACGCCAACGCCAGCTACCACCTGCGGGTGCTGCTCGACGCCGACGAGATCGTGGTGGCGGGCGAGGAGAAGATCCGCGGCGGAGTGGCCAAGCGCTACCGCTACCCGCTCGAGCGCGGTGGTGACCACCGCAAGGACCCGGCCACCCTCGACGACCAGGTGTTCTACGCGCGGGCGGTCGCCCTGGAGGTCGAGCGGCGCATCCAGCTGCGCCCGCGGTCCACCCCCAACGTGTCCAGCGACCTCGAGGGGTGGGTCGACCCGGAGACCTGGGACCGAGCCCGCGCCCTGATGCAGGAGGCCGCGATGATGCTTCACGCGGCCAACCGCGCGCCGCGCACACCCGGGACCGTGCACGTGTCCGCGACCTCGTGGGCCTTCCAGATGGAGCAGCCATGACGTGGGCCGAGTCGCTCGCGCCGCTGCGCGAGCGCAACTTCCGCTACTACTACGCCTCGCGCGTGGTCAACATGATGGGCAACGCGATGGCCTCGGTGGCCCTCGCCTTCGCGGTCCTCAAGATCACCGACGACGACCCGGCCGCGCTCGGCTTCGTCCTCGCGGCGCACTCGATCCCGATGGTGCTGCTGCTCCTCTGGGGCGGCGTGATCGCCGACCGGTTCCCGCGCAACGTCGTCATCCAGGTCTCCAACATCGCCTCGGCGATCACGCAAGGACTGATCGCGGCCCTGGTCATCACCGGCCTCGCCGAGCTGTGGATGCTGGTCGTCCTCAGCGTCGTGCACGGCATCGTCTCGGCGGTCAGCTTCCCGGCGATGGCCAGCATCATGCCGCAGCTGGTGCCGCGCGGTGAGCTCCAGCGCTCCAACGCCCTGATGTCCCTGGCCCGCTCGGCCCTCACCATCCTGGGCCCGACACTCAGCGCGCTGCTCGTCGTCGGCGTCGGCCCGGGCTGGGCCCTGGCCGTCGACGCGTCGACCTGGCTGGTCTCGGCCGTGCTGCTCGGCTTCGTCGTCCTCCCCGATCGCGCCCCCAAGGAGCAGGAGACCGGCACCATCGCCGAGCTCCGGGAAGGCTGGACCTACTTCCGCCGTACGACGTGGTTGTGGGTGGTCGTGCTCGGCTTCGGCGTCCTCAACGCCATCCACATGGGGGCCTGGTTCACCCTCGGCCCCGCCCGCGCCAAGGACACGATCGGCGAGCAGGGCTGGGGGCTGGTCCTCTCCGCGGAGGCCGTCGGGCTGCTCGTGATGACCCTGGTCATGCTGCGCGTGCCGCTGCAGCGGCCCCTGCTCTACGGCATGCTCGGCATCTCGCTGCTCGGCGTGCCGATCCTGATCCTGGGCGCCCATCCCCACCTGGCGATCCTGATGATCGCGACCTTCGTCGCCGGCGCCGGCACCGAGGTCTTCTCGATGGGCTGGAACCTCGCCATGCAGGAGCACGTGCCCGACGAGATGCTCTCGCGGGCCTACTCCTACGACGCCCTGGGCTCCTTCGTCGCCATCCCCGTCGGCCAGATCGCCTTCGGCCCGCTCGCCGTCGCGTTCGGCTTCACCGACGTGCTCATCGTCAGCGGAGTCGTCTACATCGTGGTGTGCCTGCTGGTGCTGCTCTCGTCGTCCGTACGGCGGCTGCCGCGCCTCGTCACCACGGAAGTCGGCCCGGGGATCAGCACCACTTCTGCGCCAACGCCCTGACCACGGTCACGTTGCGGTTGGTCGCCACCCCGATCCGCTTCTCGATCGGCTTGAGCAGCGTCGCGTCGAGGTAGCCGCCGTCGAGCAGGAGGTGCACGGCGCGCGACGACAGCCGCACCCGCTCCTGGCCGGTCGACAGGCCCTCGAGCTCTGCGCGCAGGCTCGCGCTCGGCTCGTCCTTGACCAACCAGACGTAGTGCTTGCCCTCGTGCCCGTGGGCGAACCGGTCGGCGTCGTCGGCGATCTCGCGCAGCTCGGCCGCCGAGTAGACCATCGTCGGCACCTCGAAGCCGCGATCGTCGCGGTAGGCCTGCTCCAACGCGGCCTCGATCCGGGCTCGTGACCGCATCCGGGTCTCGAGCCGCACGTTGCCGGTGTTGATGTGCGTGGCCACCCCGCTGAACCCCGCGGCCTCGGTCGCCGCGACGATCGCCTCCTTGGGGAACTTGCGGGTGGCCCCGAGGTTGATCGCGCGCAGGAACCCGACGTACGTCGTCATGCAGCGCATCCTGACACGTCGCCGGGCCTGCCTGTGGATAACCGTTCGCGCCGTCGGCGGACCGGGCGTAGCGTCGTCGACGTCGAGATCAGCAGCCGCCACGGGGGTTCCCGCCGACGGTCCTGCGCGTCGTACCTCGACCAACACCGCGACTGACCATCGCACTCCTCGGGAGCGGCCGGGCCACGGCACCGGCGACCCGCCCGCCAGCGACCCGCTCGGTCAGCACGACGAGCGACGTCCCGCAGGCGGTTCGCGCCGTCGTCCGGTCGCTCCACCCCACCACGTGCTCCCCACGCAGCCCGCCCCACGAAAGGACCACCTCGATGCACCTCGTCCGGCGCGTCACCGTCCCCGCCACCCAGCGCTACCTCGAGTACGTCGACGGCGCCCACCGCCGCACCCTCGAGCCGGGCCGCCACCGCCGGCCCCGTCGGGCGACGTATCGCAGCGTCTCGCTGCTGCAGCGCCTCGACACCCTGGCTCCGCAGGAGGTGCTGACCGAGGACGGCGTGACGGCCAAGGTCAGCGCGGTCGTGCGGTGGAACGTCGCCGACGCGCGGGCGTTCGCCGAGGCCGCCGAGGACGCCTTCGCCGTCGTCTACCTCGCCGTCCAGCTCGCGCTGCGCGAGGCCCTGCTCGACGTCGAGGCCGAGGCCGTGGTGCGCGAGGCGCGGCTGCTGCTGGGCGAGCCGCTCACCGAGGCCGCTCGGGCGGCGGCCAGCGCGGTCGGCATCGCCGTGGCCGAGGTGGTCGTCAAGGACGTCGTGCTCCCCTACGAGCTGCGGGCGGCGTACGCCGAGGTGGTCACCTCGCGTGCTCGGGGCCAGGCCCAGCTCGAGGCGGCCCGCGCCGAGACCGCGGCCCTGCGGTCGCTGGCCAACGGGGCCAAGCTGCTCGACGACCACCCCGCCCTGGCGCGCCTGCGCCTGGTGCAGGCCCTGCCGATGGGGTCGACGCTCGAGCTGCGCACGCCCGGCGAGAGGTAGCCGCCGCTCGCCGCTCAGCGCAGGTAGCGGTCGAACCACTCCAGCACGCGCTGCTGGGCGTCGACCTGGTGACGCCGCTCCCGCAGCCCGTGCGGCTCGCGCGGGTAGGTCACCAGCGCGAGCGGCACGTCCTGCTCGGCCAGCGCCCGGTGCAAGGCCGTGGCCTGGCTGAGCGGCACCCGCTGGTCCTCGGCGCCGTGCAGGATGAGCAACGGCGTCGTACGTCGCGCGGCGTACGACAGGGGCGAGCCGAGCGCCGACCGGTGCGGGCCGACACCGTCCCACGGGCGGCTGCCGCCGAGCGCCGCCTCGAAGTCGGGGAGGTCGCTGGTCGCGGCCATCAGCCCCCAGTCGCTGACCCCCGCGCCCATGACACCGACCTTGAACCGGTCCGGCTCGGGTGCGCCGGTGACGGCCCAGGCGGTGAGGAACCCGCCCTGGCTCCAACCACCGATGCCGAGCCGGTCGGGGTCGGCGATGCCGGCCTCGACCGCGGCGTCGACGACGCAGGTCACGTCGCTCCACTCGACACTGCCCATGGTGCCGCGCGCCTGGGTCGCGAAGTCCTGCCCGTGGCCCATGCCGCCGCGGTAGTTGGGCATCACGACGGCGTAGCCGTGAGCGGCCAGCAGCTGACCCCAGTCGAGCGGGTGGGTGTGGGTGTCCAGGCCCGATCGGTAGTACGGACCGCCGTGGAGCAGCACCGCCGTGGGCCACGGACCTGCGCCCGCACCCGGCGCCGTGGGCCGCAGCACGACCGCGTCCAGCGGCGTGCCGTCGGCGGCGGTGGCTGCGAAGGGCTCGGGAGCACTGAGCACGACGTCGCGCAGGGGCTCGACCTGGTCGGGGTCGTCGGCGTGGTCGTGGACCAGGCGCAGGTCGTCGGCGGGACCGGCCAGCACCCGACCGACGACCCCGTCCGAGTGGTGCACGAGCGCGAGCACCGGATCCGGCTGCTCGGAGCCTGCGCCGATGCCGGACACGGCCGACAGTCCACCGCACTCACCGCCGAGATCGACGGCGAGGGTGCGCTCGCCGGTCGCGGGGTCGACCAGCTCGAGCCGGGTGTCGAGACCGTCCACCACCACGCCGACCACGCGGTCGCCGGCGGCAACCGGGGCGAGACCGACGGTGCAGCGGGGCTCGTCACGAACCGTGCCGACCACGCGGGGCTCTCCGGGCTCGGTGGGAGACCAGGCCCACAACGTGCCGCTGCTCTGGGCCGCGTGGTCGTGCCAGCCCGCCAGCACCAGGGTCGCCTCTCCGCTCCAGCAGAGGGCGTAGGTCATCGGGACGTTCGCGCTGGGACCGACCTGCTCGAGCGTCGAGGAGGTCGAGATCACCGAGACCCTCGTGGTGGTCATGTACTGCGCCGCGGGCCCGACCTGGTCGAGCAGCGCCAGCCGCGATCCGTCCGGCGACCAGGCCAGCTCGGTGACGTGCCGGTGCTCCGGTGCCCACAGCAGCTCGGGCATGGCGTCGAGGGAGTCCATCGCGACGGTCCACACCTTCGCGAGCTGCCACCGTTCGCCGAAGACGTCGGCGTCGTCACGCTCCTTCTCGCGCCGCTCGTCGTCCTCGGTGGGCTCGTCGGGAGCCAGGAAGGCGATGCTGCGCCCGTCCGGGGCCCAGGCGAACGCGCCGACCGAGCGCTTGCGGACGACGAGCGGGCGCGCCTCGCCTCCGCCGACGTCGATCACGTACAACCCGTGGGTGCCTCGTTCGGCGCGGTCGGACAGGAAGGCGATCCGGGTCCCGTCCGGCGACCAGCGCGGGGACGAGTCGTCCCCGCCGTAGGTCCACCGGCGCGCGCCGGTCCCGCTCGACCCCTCACCTGTCCCCGGCACCCGCGCGACCCACAGCCCACCGATGGGATGCTGGTCGGCCTTGCCGAACGGCGCCATCCGCCACGCGACGCGCGTGCCGTCGGGCGAGACCTGGGGGTCCGAGGGCGAGGGCAGGGACGCGATCGTCTCGGGGGTCAGCGACATGAGCGCATCGTGCCAGCCGTTGGCACGCCGTGCGACGGCGCGAGCCGCTCCCGCCTCAGAGGTTGCCGCGCAGCTCCTGCTCGCGCTCGATGGCCTCGAAGAGCGCCTTGAAGTTGCCCTTGCCGAAGCCGAGCGAGCCGTGCCGCTCGATGAACTCGTAGAAGACCGTCGGCCGGTCCCCCATCGGCTTGGTGAAGATCTGCAGGAGGTAGCCGTCCTCGTCTCGGTCGACGAGGATCTTGCGCTTCTTCAGCTCCTCGATCGGCACCCGCACCTCGCCGATGCGCGCCCGCAGCTCGGGGTCGTCGTAGTAGGAGTCGGGGGTGTCGAGGAACTCGATCCCGTTGTCGCGCAGGATGTCGACGCTGCGCAGGATGTCGCCGGTGGCCAGGGCGATGTGCTGGCAGCCGGCGCCGTCGTAGAACTCGAGATACTCGTCGATCTGCGACCTCTTCGCCGCGATCGCCGGCTCGTTGAGCGGGAACTTCACCCGGTGGTTGCCGCTGGCCACGACCTTGCTCATCAGCGCCGAGTAGTCGGTCGCGATGTCGTCGCCGATGAACTCGGCCATGTTCGTGAAGCCCATGACCTTGTTGTAGAAGGTCACCCACTCGTCCATCCGGCCGAGCTCGACGTTGCCGACGCAGTGGTCGACGGCCTGGAAGAGGCGCTTGGGCTGGCCGTCGCGGCGCGTGGCACTCGACTGCCGGGCGACGTAGCCCGGCAGGTAGGGGCCGGCGTAGCGGCTGCGGTCGACGAGGGTGTGGCGGGTCTCGCCGTACGTCGCGATCGCGCCGGTCCGCACGGTGCCGTGCTCGTCGGTGACGTCGTGCGGCTCGACCAGCACCTCGGCTCCCATCGCTCGCGCGTGCTCGATGCACCGGTCGACGTCGGGCACCTCGAGGGCCAGGTCGACGACCCCGTCGCCGTGCTTGCGGTGGTGCTCGTGCAGGGGACTGTCGGGCGTGACACCACCGGTGAAGACGAACCGGGCGCTGCCCGAGCGCAGGACGTACGACTTCGAGTCGCGGGTCCCGGTCTCGGGGCCGCGGTAGGCCTCGAGCTCCATGCCCAGCGCGAGCTGGTAGAACGCCGCGGTCTGCGTCGCGTTGCCGACCACGAAGCCGACCGCGTCCATCGCGGTCACCGGGAACGGGTCGCGGGTGGCGTCGTACTCCACGAGGCCGACCAGCTCCTTGAGCTGGTCGAGGGTGAGGTCGGCGCGGAGCTCGTCGGGCGTCAAAGTCATGTCTCGAGGTTCACGCAGAGCGACACTCTGTGCAACAGTGCGGCGCAGCAATGGACAATCTGCCCAATGATGGAGGTCATCGTGGACGACGTGGACCGCAAGCTGATCAGTCTGTTCGCGGCCGAGCCGCGCGTCGGCGTCCTCGAGGCATCTCGTCGACTCGGGGTCGCCCGCGGGACGGTGCAGGCCCGCCTCGACAAGCTCAGCTCGTCGGGGGTGATCACCGGGTGGGGCCCCGATCTCTCCCCCGAGGCCCTCGGCTTCGGGGTGACCGCGTTCCTCACCCTGGAGATCAGCCAGTCGGCCGGGCACGAGCGGGTCGCCGATCAGCTCGCCGACATCCCGGAGGTGCTCGAGGCCTACACGATCACCGGCACCGGCGACCTGTGGTGCCGGGTCGTCTCGCGCTCCAACGCGGACCTGCAGCGGGTCATCGACACCGTGCTGTCGATCGAGGGCGTCCAGCGGGCTTCGACGGTGATGGCGCTGGCCACCCAGGTGCCGTTCCGGGTGCTGCCGCTGCTCGAGTCCTCCACCGCCACGCCCTGAGCCGGGGAGCGCCGTGCCACGATCGGGGCATGGTTCTCGGCATCGTCATCGCCCTCGGGGTCGTCATCGTCGGCTTCTACCTGGTCCTCTACGTCCGCAACGGACCCCACGACCGGACCCGCGAGCAGCGCCGCCAGGACCTCACGGCCGAGCGGCTCGAGAAGCGCTTCCAGAAGCGGCAGCGCGACGAGGGCCGACCGCCCACGCACGAGTGATCCGGACGGTCGGGGTGTCACGACACCGCGACCTGGGTAGGCCCCTCGTCATGACCGACGACGAACTGTTCGTGGACCCGGACGGGCTGCTGGCCGGCGCCGAGGTGGCTCGTCGCCAGCACGCCCACCTCCAGAGGACCTCCGACTACATCAGCGACGCCTGCAGCCAGTTCGGCGCCTTCTCCGGCGTGCTGAATCTCTTCGAGGGCCAGTACCGCGAGGCCGTCGCCGCAGCCCAGGACGGCATGCGCGACTCCCGCACGGTGGCCGATCGCGTCGAGGAGGCCACGCTCCTCTCCCGCACCGAGTACCTCGACGCCGATCGCGCGGCGTACGACAACTTCAAGCGGCACTTCAAGGACGTCGAGGGGTTGCCGCCGTACGTCGTCCCGGGCAGCGGCAACAGCATTCCCGGTGGTCCCTACAGCGACCCGATCGCGGATCCCGGCGACGTGGAGGGGCCGGGCTTCGACGGCCTCCCTGGCCTCCCTCCCGGAGTCAGCGGTCCGGCTGGACGCTTCCACGAGTCGCCCGACGGCGGAGACCTTCCCGGCATCGTCGACCCCCAGGCGGCGCTGGAGGACCAGATCCTCTCCCGGATCCGGGACCGGCAGGTGCGCGAGGAGTACCTCGCCCTGCGTGAGCAGGGCGTGCCCGCCGACGACGCCTACGTCCGCGCCAGCCAGCGCAGTCCCGACGACATCGCCTCCGACCACGTGCACGGCACGATCGAGACCCGCGCCGAGGGCGCCTACGACCGCGCCTACGACGACGCGATCGCCGAGGGACGCAGTCCGGAGGAGGCGCGCACCGCGGCTTCCGACGCCGCCGCCGACTCCCGGTCGAACGACTCGCGCGACCACCAGAACCGCACCGAGATCCTCGACGACGGGCGGACCCTGCTCGACACCTACCAGGGCATCAGCGACGCCGTCGACAACGTCCAGGACATCGGCGCCGGGGTCGAGCAGCTCGACGAGACCCTCGATGACATCGACGACTACGACGACTACGAGGACTCGGCGCCCGACCGGTCGAGCCAGGAATGGGCCGACCGATGAGCGCCGTCTACGAGATGTACGACGCCAGCTCGCCAGTGGCCGGCGGGCGACCCGACGGCGGGATGGGCGAGTACATCGAAGGACTCAAGGACGACTGTGGCTTCATCATCCCCAAGATCGACTGGGCGGTGGAGAAGCTCACCGGCTGGAGCCTGCTGGAGGCGCTGCTCGTGAAGATCGCCGGGGACTTCAACGCCCTCGCCTCCATGCAGCTCGCGTGGGGCCAGGTCGCGCTGTCCCTCGGCGCCACCGGCGACAACTACGACTCCCTCTCCGGTCAGCTGCCCGGGGTCTGGGAGGGCCTCGGCGGGGTGAGCGCCCAGACCCGGCTGACCAGCGTGGCGACGATGCACGGGGATCAGCAGGAGGCCTGCACCCACCTGCAGGACCAGCTCGGTCACGTGCTGGAGGTCGCCCAGGCCACCGCGGAGGTGGTCGCTGCCGCCATCAACTTCATCGACGACGTGATCCAGGAGATCCTGCTCGACGCGGCCATCCCCGTCGTCGGCTGGGCCAAGGGCGCCTTCAGCGCGCCGGGCAAGGCCAAGAAGGTGATCGACCTGATCCACCGCGGCCTGGAGGCGATCGAGAAGTTCACCGCAGCCTGCCGAGCCGTGGTGACGGTGCTCAAGTACGTCAACGCCGGGCTCGGCGTCCTCAGCACGACGCTCGACTTCGGCAACGTCGTGGCCAGCGGTGCCGCCGGCGGTCACGTCGACGAGACCGCCGACCGCGGCTTCGGCTGATCCGCCCCGGTTGCGCCACGTCCCCGCACCGACCACCCGACGAGAGAGAGACGCCGTGCCCCAGGACCCCCGACTCGCAGCAGCAGCCGCCCAGGCCCGTGAGCAGAGCGCAGCGGCCGTGTCGTCCCTGCGCGCGATGACCGCTGAGATCCGCCGCGAGCAGTCCGCCTTCCGGCGCGAGCGCCAGCAGCGCGGCACCGACCGCGCCGAGCAGGCCCGCACCGGCGAGCTGGGCCCCGAGATGCAGCAGGTCCAACGGCGCGTCGATGCAGGGGCCACGACGTGGGACGACGTGCTGCAGGGTCGCGACGACCACCCGTCTGCGGCGCGTGTGCGCGAGAACGTGCAGCGCAACCTGACGGCGCTCGGCGAACAGCTGCGGGCCGACCCCGAGTTCGTCGAGGCGGACGAGGCAGCCCAGGAGACCGAGGCGCGGATCCGACGCGAGAGCCGCTGACCGCTCCCGGCCGCGGCCCGTCACCCTGCGCGCCCTGGGTCGATCGCCGGCTACAGCCGCCGTCGCACCACGCGCCGTCGCAGGGTGGGCGAGGCGACCACCTCGTAGCCGGCCTCGACGAAGACCTGCACGAGTCCGACCGAGGCCTCGTCCCAGATCACGCGCTTGCCCGGCGCCGGCTCGATCGGGTAGCCCTCCAGCACCCGCGCGCCGGCCTGCTCGCCGTACTCCACCGTCGCGCAGGCCAGCTCGTAGGTCAGCCCCGCCTGGCGAAACCCCGTGCGCACCACGAAGCAGGTCACCGACCACACACCCTCGAGGTCCGGGTCCATCCGCATCCACGGTTGCTTGCGGCTCCACAGCCGCGGGTAGTTCTCCCGCGGCTCGACCGCCGCCCAGCCGGCCGGCTCGCCGTCGACGTACCCGATCAGGCCGGACGTCGGCCCCGGCGTGCCGCACGCGGTCTGCTCCACCAGCGCCGCGTCGCGCTGCTCCTGGGTGGTGTCGCGCCAGATCCAGCCGGCGACCTTCATCGCCTGGCAGCGGCACTTGCGCGCGCCGCCCGTGGCGAAGACCGCCTCGACGTCCTCGGGTGACGCCTGGTTGGCCGGGCGCCAGGAGAAGTCGGGCATGCCGCGACCCTACTGGCGCGGCCGCGTGAGGGGTCCGCTACGAGAAGATCATGCAGGACGACGTCGCGTGCGCGACCAGCCTGCCGGCCTCGTCGCGCAGCTGCGCCTGGGCCAACGCCGTACGGCGCCCCCGCTGGAGCACCGTGCCCTCGCAGCGCAGCAGGCCGGAGTCGACGGTGACCGCACGGAGGAACTTCGTGGTCAGGTCCAGCGAGGTGTAGCCCTCCCCCACTGCGAGGGTCGAGTGGACCGAGCAGCCCGCGGCGGTGTCGAGCAGCGTGGCGATCATCCCGCCGTGCATGCCACCGAGCGGGTTGTAGTGGAACTCCTGGGCCTGCATCTCGACCACGACCCGACCCTCCTCGGCGGTGAAGCCGCAGACGTCGATCGTGTCCATCACCGGCGGACGGGGCATCAGGCCCTGCTCGATGGAGCGCAGCTGCTCGAGACCGCTCATCGCGGCCAGCGCGGTGAAGTCGCCCTGGCCCGGCCGCTGCCACGTCACGGTGCGAGTGGCGGTGGCGAACTGCTGTGTGTCGGCCGTCGGCTGAGTCTGGGTCATGGACTCAGCATGGGTGGACCGGGCTGAGTCTGTCAACCAGACTCAGGGGGGCTATCCTGTGAGGATGCCCACGCCACCCCCACCCGCGATGGCCTTCTCGACGGAGAACTGCACGGTCGGGCGCACCATGGCGATCCTCGGCGAGCGGTCGACGTTCATGGTGCTGCGCGACGTGTGCAACGGCATCCGACGCTTCGACGACATGCGGCGCCACAGCGGCATCCCACGCCAGGTCCTCAGCAACCGGCTGAGCCTGCTGGTCGAGCACGACATCCTGCACCGGGTCCCCTACCGCGCGCCGGGCGAGCGCGAGCGGCACGAGTACCGCCTCACGCCCAAGGGCTTCGACCTCTATCCCGTCCTGGTCGCGATCGCCGCGTGGGGCGACCGCTACCTCGCCGACCCGGAGGGCCCGCCGGTGGAGTTCGCCCACCGCGACTGCGGGGCCGTGACCCACGTCGAGGTGGTGTGCGAGGCCGGGCACCGGATCGACGACGTACGACGGATCGCGCCGCAGCCGGGGCCGGGAGTGAAGCCGGCGCCCTCGTAGCCCCGTAGTCGGCCGGTAGTCGGCCGCCCGGCTCAGTCCTCCGGGAGGTCGGCGAAGGTCGCCTTGGTGGCCTTGTACCACCCCATCGACTTCTTCGGGTGCCGCCAGCGACCCTTCATGTCGTCGCGCGCGGGCTGGTGGCTGGCGTCGCCGGCCTTCTCGGCCTCCTTGAGGTGGCGGTCCTGGGCGTTGATGACGTCGTCGGCGCTCTCGCCGTGGTGCTCGAGGTCGCAGGGTCCGCCGAGCTGGCGGCAGGTCATGGTCTTCATGGTCGCTCCTGGGATCGGTTCCGGCTCTTCAGGTGGATGACGCACGGCAGCCCTCGAGTGTGACCGGCCGGCCGCCGACGGACCCGGTCAGCCACGTCGCACGCCGCCGTCACGCCGTACGACGTCGGCCAGCACATCGGGATCCGCTCGGAACACGATGCCCGCCACGCGTCCGTCGACGATCATGAAGTCGAAGAGGACCCGCGCGACACCCCGGTCGTACCAGGCGGCGCCGGGACGCTCGCCGGCGAAGACGGCGAGGGCGGCGTGGGCGCTGCCGTTGAGGAACGAGGCCACCTCCTCGCGACCCTCGATCCGCTCCGGCGTGCCGACCACGATGGCGGCAGCGTCGGCGGTCATGGTGGCGTCGGGCGCGAGCAGGCTCAGCAGCCGCTCGAACTCGCCGGCCTTCGCCGCCGCCATGAACGCGTCGACCACCTCCCAGTCCGTCGCGCCGGCCCTCTCCTCCGGCGACGTGGCCACCTTGGTGCGCGCGCGGGACGCGAGCTTGCGGGCCGCCACCGGGGTCGTGTCGAGGATCGTGGCGATCGTCGGGAACTCCACGCCGAAGCTGTCGTGCAGCACGAACGCCACCCGCTCGCGCGGCGTGAGCCGCTCCAGGACCACCTGCAGGGCGAGCCCGACGGTGTCGGCCAGGGCGACGTCGTCGGCCGGGTCGCTCGCCCACGCGACCTCGGTGCCGTCGTGGAGCTCCTCGACGCCGTCGGTCGGCGCGGGGATCCGCGCGCGAAGCCGGTCCAGGCAGAGCCTGGTCGTCACCGTGGTCAGCCAGGCCGGCAGGCTCTCGATCTCGGTGGCATGGGCGGCCTCCGTGCGGTGCAGCCGCAGCCACGCCTGCTGGACGACGTCCTCGGCTTCGGCGTGGTCGCCGAGCACCCGGGACGCAATTCCGAGCAGCCGAGGCCGCTCCCTGTCGAACTCGTCCGTCCGCTCCACGCCCTCACCCTTCCACGATGAACTGTCGTCGTGGTGACGACTCGGGGTGGCCGGGTGTGACTACGCGACCGCGCCGCGCCCTGCTTCGCGCCCCGCGCCGCGCCCCGCTTCACACGCCGCGCAGCGCACGGCGCGATCCGCCCAGCCGAGGCGGGTCATGACGGCGCCCAGCTTGTCCGCCGTCGAGCACGAGCGCTCGTAGACCTGCCCGAACCCGAGTCGCACCGTCGCCGCTCCCCCGTCGACCACGGCATCGAGGTCCCGCTCGAGATCGCGGTCGCGATCTCTCGCGGCGGTGTGGAAGAGACGACCGTCCAGCTCGACCCGCAACCCGAGGTCCGGCAGGTCGACGTCGCGGTAGATGCGCCCCGTCGACGCGACCGCCGGCGCCTGCAAGATCCCTGCGGGAAGACCGTGGGGTCGCACCACACGAGCTTGGTAGCCGTGCTCGAGCACCGAGCAGGTGCCGTGAGCGACGTCGCCCAGCACCGCCTCGAGCCAGGCCCGGCGCGAGACCCGCTGCCGTGCCTCGAGCCGCCCGAGCAACCGTGCTGCTGTTGTACGCCGTCCGCCGACGGCGTCTGCAAGCACCCCGACGGCGTCCAGGTCCGAGCGCGAGGCTGCCGCCACCTCGAGCACTGACTCGTCGTAGCGGATCCGCGGCGGGCCGGCGTTCCACTGCACGCGTTCGTCGAAGCCGGCCATCCGGTGCATCTCCACCCCGGGCACGTCCTTGACGCGTCGCCCGAGGTCGATGGCCACGTGTATCGATCCTCGCCCCCGCCCACGACGGCCAGGGCCTTCGGCCGCGCGGAGCGCCGAGTCCAGGCACAGAGCGGCGGGCCAGGCGTGCAGCACCGCGCCCCAGGCGAGCTGCTGCCAGGTCGGCTGCCCGTTGTGGTCGACGTACACACCCGGGTGCAGCGCCACGAGTTCCCCGCGACGAACCAGCTTGATGACCATGGTCGGGGTCAGGCCGGCGTCGAGGAGCTGGCGCCGCGCGACGACGCCGCTTTGCTCACGAAGAAGCCCCGAGAAGTCCATCGCACCATGCTCCACGCGCGACTCCCCGCGGGCTACCGGTGCCGCCGGGCCTGTGGACAACGACTAGGTGGAATGCGCGTTCAAGCAGGTTGAACGCGCATTCCACCTAGCTCGACGGGTCACCGCGGCTAGCTACGAGGTCTTCTTGACCGCCCACGTGCGCACCGCGTCGATCCGCGAGCGCAGCTGCTCGGCGTTGGCGACCGCCGAGGCCGGGCCGCCACACTCCTTGCGCAGCGCGGAGTGGGTGACGCCGTGGGGCTGGCCTGTGCGGTGGAACCACGCCGCGACCAGCCCGTTGAGCTCACGGCGCAGGACGGCGAGCTGCTCGTGGGTCGAGACCTCGGCGACCGTGTCGGCCGGGCGCGCCTCCCCGTGCGCCTCCCCGTGAGACGCCCCCGACTTGGCTGCGGCACGGGCCTGCGCCTTCGCGCTCTCGGCGGTCCGGGTCTTGAGCAGCTCGCGCATCTGGTCGGGCTCGAGCAGGCCGGGGATGCCGAGGAAGTCCATCTCCTCCTCCGAGCCGTACTGGTCGCCGTCGTAGAGGACGTGGTCGAAGGTCGCCTCCGAGCCGAGCGCCTCGAAGGGCAGCGCGTCCGCGTCACCGTCACCGTCTCCGGCCTCGGCCTGAGCCATCAGCTCCTTCTCGGCGGCGAAGATGTCGTCCTCGTCGGTGATCTTGCGTCCGAGCACGTGGTCGCGGGCCACCTCCATCTCGGAGGCGTGCGTGAGCAGCACCGGCACCGACGGCAGGAAGATCGAGGCGGTCTCGCCGCGGGTGCGCGCGCGCACGAAGCGGCCGATCGCCTGGGCGAAGAACAGCGGCGTCGAGGTGGTCGTGGCGAAGACTCCCACCGCGAGCCGCGGCACGTCGACACCCTCGGAGACCATGCGTACGGCGACCAGCCACCGCGAGTCGGCATGGGTGAAGTCGCTGATCTTCTTCGACGAGCCCTTCTCGTCGGAGAGCACCACCGTCGGCGCCTCGCCGCTGATCGCCTTGAGGGTCTTGGCGTAGGCGCGCGCCGACTCCTGGTCGGTCGCGATCACCATCCCGCCCGCGTCGGGCACGTGGCGGCGTACCTCCGTCAGCCGCTTGTCGGCGGCGGCCAGCACGGACGGCACCCAGGAGCCCGATGGGTCCAGCGCGGTGCGCAGCGCCTGGTTGGTCATGTCCTTGGTGAGCGGCTCACCGAGCCGTGCGGCGACCTCGTCACCGGCGCTGGTGCGCCACGACATCTCCCCGGAGTAGGCGAGGAAGAGCACCGGCCGCACGACGTGGTCCGCCAGCGCCTCGGCGTAGCCGTAGGTGTAGTCGGCAACCGACCGCGGGATGCCGTCGTCACCGGGGGCATAGGTGACGAACGGGATCGGGTTGACGTCGGAGCGGAACGGCGTGCCGGTCAGCGCCAGGCGCTTGGTCGCCGGCTCGAACGCCTCGCGCACGCCCTCTCCCCACGACAGCGCGTCGCCGGCGTGGTGCACCTCGTCGAGGATGACCAGGGTCTTGAACCGCTCGGTGCGCACGCGCAGGGCCAGCGGGTTGACCCCGACTCCGGCGTAGGTGACGGCGATGCCGAGGTAGTCGCTGGAGATCTTGCCCTTGCCGGCGGAGTACGTCGGATCGATCGGGATGCCGGCGCGCGCGGCGGCCTCGGCCCACTGCAGCTTGAGGTGCTCGGTCGGCGCGACGACGGTGACCCGGTCGATGACCCGGCGCCCGATCAGGTCGGCGGCCACCGACAGCGCGAACGTCGTCTTGCCGGCGCCCGGGGTGGCGACCGCCAGGAAGTCGCGCGGGGAGCGATCGAGGTAGTCGCGCATCGCGGCCGTCTGCCAGGCGCGCAGGGACGGCGCGGTGCCCCAGGCGGCTCGTTCGGGCCAGGCTGGGGTGAGTGCAGGGGTCAGTGCAGGGGTGAGGTGCGGGTCTTCGTTGACGGAGGTGCCGGGGGAAGGGGCGCCGTCCGTCACTCGCCCGATCCCGAGTCGTCGTTGAGCTGCTCCCAGGCTTCCTTGCAGTCAGGACAGACCGGGAACTTCTCCGGCGCCCGGCTGGGCACCCAGACCTTGCCACACAGGGCGACGACGGGCGTGCCCATCACCATCGCCTCGGTGAGCTTGTCCTTCTCGACGTAGTGGCTGAACTTCTCGTGGTCGCCCTCGTCCGTCGGGACGGTGCGCTCCTCCTCACGAGTCTTGAGGTCGGTATCGGAGCCGAAGCCGATGATGCCGGAGGAGGAGGTCACGAGGAGCGAGTCTAGAGGTTTCTCAGGAGCGATTCGACTTGGCCGTGGCCAGGCCGATGACCGAGCAGACCACCAGGAGCAGCGGCACCACGGCCAGCAGCACACCGAGGCCCGCGAACGGCAGCAGCCACGAGCTCGGCCCGGACGCCACCAGCGCGAAGATGCCGGCCCCGGCGCCGCACGCGTAGACGCCGCCCGGGCTGCGGGCCAGGGCGCCGCCCAGGCCCAAGGCGAGCAGACCGAGCCCGAGCACGACGTAGCCGGCACCGAAGATCAGCCACAGCCCGGCGAACGTCTCGTCCGCGGGGGCGTTGGCGTAGGACAGGAACGAGTAGCCGGCGAAGGCCACCGCACCCAGCCCGGCGAGGGCGTGCAGGCCGGCGAGGACCCGGGTCGTGACGAGCAGGCCGGGGGCGGTACGGGCGGGAGCGGGGACGCTGTCAGTGGTCATGCGGACGAGCCTGCCCCCGCGGCACGTGCCCGCCATCCGTCCGGATACTCACCTGGCTACTCAGTTGAGCTCGGGGTCGCTCGGCCGCGTCGAGTGCATCGCCAGGTCGCCGGGCTGGCGACGGAGCACGTCGCGCCACAGGCTGCCCGTGTCGACCCGGAAGATGTCGCCGGCGTCGCCCGGTACGACGTACCAGCTGCCCTCGGCGATCTCGGCGTCGAGCTGGCCGCTCCCCCACCCGGAGTAGCCGGCGAAGATCCGCAGGCCCGCGAGCTCGGGGCCGGCCAGCTCGACGGGGGTGTCGAGGTCGAGCAGGGCGAGTCGGTCCAGCACGGAGCGGAAGCCGAGGACGTCGTCGTCGCCGCTGCGCAGCGCCACGGCGATCGCCCCGTCGGTCTCGACCGGACCGCCCTGGAAGAGCACCTCGGGCTCGGCGACGATCTCGGCCCAGGGAGGCAGCACCTGGCCGACCGCCAGCCCGGTGGGGCGGTTGAGGACGACCCCGAGCACACCGTCGTCGGCGACGTCGATGAGCAGCACGACCGTGGCGGCGAAGTTGGGGTCGCGCAGCGCCGGCGTCGCCACCAGCAGCATCCCTGCACGCACCTCGGTCACGCGTCCATCATGACGCGTGACCGAGGCCGCGGATGCACCCCGTGGGAGGACGGGGTGGTTCAGGCCTCAGGCGGCGAGCACGGAGCGCAGTCGCTCCATGAACGACGGACGCTGCGGCGCGAGCGTGTGCACGGTCGGCACGGGGCGGGCGGCGCGCGTGGCGCGCGCCGACTCCTCGATCCGGGCACCGATCGGCGCGCCGGCGAGGTCGCCGATCCCGGACTGGCCAGCCATGGTCGCCAACAGGACCCGCTCCTTGACGGTCGCGCGAGCCATCGCCCAGCCCATCTCGTCGTCGAGGGGGTGGCTGCGGTAGTGGTCCAGCAGCGCGCGGACGCCCGGCAGCTCGTCGTACGCCGCGATCCAGGCGGCCACGACGGCGCGCTCGAGGTCCATCGGCTGCGAGAGCAGCTGCTGCTCGACGTGCCCGGACAGACGGGTGTGCCACTTGAGCTGCAGGGCTCCGAGCAGGGTCAGCTCGTCGCCGAAGGTCTCGGCCACGCCGTCGACGTCCATCGGCAGGCGGGCGTCGAGGCGGGTGTTGGCGGTCTCGATCACCGCGCGCAGGGTCTCGCCGCGGTTGTGGAAGGACTTCCAGGTCATGGTCAGCTCCTCGTTGATCACTCACATACTGCGAGTACGTACTTCGAGTATGGATCCGACCGAGGGTCTTTCAAAGCCCCTCCCCCGTGATCCTGCCCACGATGATCTGCACCACACAACCGGGTCATAGGGTGGAGCAATGGCCAAGTCCTCGGTGAGCAAGCTGGTGCCCAAGGTGCCGACCCTCCCGAGCGTGCCGGGGGCCGGACGTCGCGCGGCGTACTCCGCCTCCACCCAGCGCGCCCTGGTCGACGTCGCCGAGGTGCTCTTCACCGACCACGGCTACGCCAACACCTCGCTCGACGCGATCGTCGCCGGCGCCCAGGTGACCAAGGGCGCGCTCTATCACCACTTCTCCGGCAAGCAGGCGCTCTTCGAAGCCGTCTTCGAGCGCGTCGAGGCGGAGTCGTCGAAGTCGATCCAGAAGGCCATCAAGAACAGGAAGGACCCGTGGGTCAAGGCCCGCAGCGGGCTGCGGGCCTTCCTCGCCGTCGTCCAGGAGCCGCGCTACCGTCGCATCGTCGTCCAGGAGGGCCCCTCCGTCCTGGGCTACGAGCGCTACCGCGAGCAGGAGGAGCGCTCCACCTTCGCCACGGTGGTGGAGATCCTGCGAGCCGTCCTCGAGGCCGGGCAGTGGGATCTCGACGAGGAGATGGTGCAGACCTTCGCGCGGATCTTCTTCGGCGCGATGTCCTCTGCGGGCGAGTCCGTGGCCGGCTCCGACGACGCCGAGGCCGCGGCCACCCGCGTCGAGGTGGCGATCGGGTTCATCATCGCCGGCTTCCAGGCGCTAGCCGACAACGGCGTCGAGATGCCGATCGGCATCGTCACGGACTAGCGGGGCGTCTGGGGCCAGCCGGTGAATGGGTCCCTGCGCCATCGCCCCACCACCCCCAGAGCCGCTACCCCGAGCCGGTCACCAGGCTCCCGGACGCCGGCACCAGCTCGATCCACGTCCGGCCCCGCGGGACCGTCAGCGGTACGGCGCGCCCCGCGGCGCCCTGCCGGGACAGCACGAGCGGGGCCGCCAGGTCCTCCTTGCTCCACGCGCCGCGCACCTCACGACCACCGTGGAAGAGCACCGCCTCGCCGTCACCGGTCAGGACCGTCTCGGGGACCGTGTTGCCCGCGGGGTCGAGGTAGCCCGCATCGCCGACCACGACGCGCAGGACCAGCACCGAGTCGGCCGGGAACTCGTCGCCGGTCGCGGCCAAGGAGCCGGTGTCGACGTACCCGCCGTCGCGATAGACCCACGTCGTCGTGTGTGCCGGTGAGAAGCGCACCGCGACCGAGGTGGCGGGTTGCCCGTTCGGCAGGTCGCGAGCAGGACCGAACGGCAGGTAGTCCAGCGGCCGGCTGCGCTGGCCGCCCTCACCGAGCGCCACGGCGACCTCGGAGAGATCGGTCATCAGGTTGTACGGCGCCCGCCGTGCCGCGTCGCGGAAGAACCCGGCACTCCCCTCGGTCACGAAGGGGACCCCGGCCTCGGCGAGCCGGGCGATCGTCTGTCGCGCCGCGCCGCTGGTCACCATCGTGGCGTCGACGGGCGAGACGATCCCGATGTCCGAGGCCCGCATCGAGCGGACCGGGCCCACCACGCCGGGGATGTCGGAGTAGTAGAACGCCGCGAGCCGGGTCACCCCGCCCTCGACCAGCTCCTCGACGACCAGGTCGGCCGAGGACAGGCCGCGCTGAGGGGCGCTGGAGGCGGTGTTGTCCATCTTGAGCACCAGGACCGGGTGCTTGCGCGCCGCCGAGCCGTCCCCGACCCGCAGCCCGGTCAGGGGCCACGTCTGGGGAGGCGTGCGCTGCTGCGGCTCGCCGGACGTGTCCGGCGTGGCCGAGCAGCCCGCGAGCGCCAGCGAGGCACCGAGCAGCAGCCCGACCAGCAGGCGTGCCCGGCGCCCGCGCCGACGCGTCACGAGATCAGCCGAGCTTGGCGCCGCCGTCGACGTACAGGGTCTGGCCGGTGATGTAGGAAGCCTCGTCGCTGCAGAGGAAGGCCGCCGCGGCCGCGATGTCCTCGGGGAAGCCGACCCGCTTGACCGGGTTGGCCTCCGCGTTGAGCTTGCGGAACTCGTCGACGTCCATCTTCAACCGGGCCGCCGTCGCGTCGGTCATCTCGGTGGCGATGAAGCCGGGTGCGATCGCGTTGGTGTTGATGCCGAAGGGCCCCAGCTCGATGCCGAGGGTGCGCGTCAGACCCTGGACGCCCATCTTGGCGGCCGAGTAGTTGGCCTGCCCGCGGTTGCCGAGCGCGGAGACGCTCGAGAGGTTGAGGATCTTGCCGTACTTCTGCTCCACGAAGTGCTTCTGGGCGGCCTTGGTCATGTTGAAGGCGCCCTTGAGGTGCACGTTCATCACGAGGTCCCAGTCGTCCTCGGTCAGCTTGAAGAGCAGGTTGTCGCGGGTGATGCCGGCGTTGTTGACCAGCACGTGGATGCCGCCGAGCTCGGAGACGACCTTCTCCACGGCGCCCGAGGCGGCCTCGGTGTCGCTGACGTCGCAGGCGATCCCGACGTGCTTGACCCCGTCTCCGACCGTCGGCAGCTTGGCCGCGGCCTCGGCGGCCTTGGTCTCGTCGAGGTCGAGGATCGCGACGGACGCGCCCTCCTCGGCGAGCCTCGTGGCGATCCCGAACCCGATGCCCTGCGCGGCTCCGGTGACCACCGCTACCCGACCGTCGTAACGACCCATCTGACTGACTCCTCTGCTGTGACCTGTGCTGATGACTGGTGCTGATGACTGGTGCTGATGACTGGTGCTGATGACTGGTGCTGATGACTGGTGCTGATGACTGGTGCTGATGACTGGTGCTGATGACTGGTGCAGTTCTCTCACACTAGAGGTCGGAGTCGGCCTGCCCGAGCACCGCCCGCAGCCCGGCGGCGTGCTCCTCCGCCTCCCCGTCCCCGTAGCGCGTGCGCGGCCAGAAGAAGCCACGCAGCCCATCGCCCTTGGTGCGGGGTACGACGTGCAGGTGCAGGTGGGGCACCGACTGGCTGACGGTGTTGTTCATCGCCACGAAGCTGCCCTGTGCGCCGAGTGCGACGACGGCCGAGCACAGCCGCTGAGCGGCCTCGAGGAATCCGTCGCGCTGGCCGGCCGGCAGGTCCGGCAGGGTCACGTGGTGCTCGCGCGGCACCAGCAGGACGTGGCCCTTGAAGACAGGACGGGTGTCGAGGAACGCCAGGAACGCCGGCTCGTCGAGAACGACGTGCGCCTCGGCCTCACCGGCGACGATCGCGCAGAAGACGCAGGTCACCCGACCGAGGCTAGCCGCGATCACCTGCGCGGGTGAGAGAGCGCGCATCAGCCCGCAGTGCGACAGCCGCCGTGCGATCCTCGCGCAGTGTCTCGGACCCTTCCTCGCCTGGCTGTCCCGTGCCTCGCCCTCGCCGTGCTCGCCGGTCTCGCTGCGCCTGCCCCCGCGCCCGCGTCGCCCGGAGCCTCTCGGGCGGCGGCCGAGGAGTGCCAGGACCTCCCGGTGACCCAGGTCGGATCGACCCCGGACCCCGCCGGCGACGGGGCCGGGGATCTTGCCCGGTGCTGGACGTTGACTCCGTCCACGAGCGGGCTGCACAGCGTCCGGATCGCCGAGGTGGACCATGCGCGCTGGCAGGCTCGACTGCGCGTGACCGACCCCGACGGGGCGCTCGTGGTCAACGAGTACTTCGGCGAGTACAGCGCACCTGTCCCCCTCGTGGAGCTGCAGGCCGGCACGGCCTACCGGGTCGAGGCCGTCCCCGAGCAGGGTTCGCCCGATGCTCGGTATCGCGTCGCGGCCGACGACCTCGTCGGCAGCACGTGCGCGCCGATGCCGCGGCAGGCCTGGGACGCCGGGCTGCTCGACCTGCCGCTGGCCGACCACCGCCTCGAGTGCCGCACGATCACCAGCAACCGGGCCACCACCTTGTGGATCGAGCAGACCCGCACCGACTACACCGGCTCGCTCCTGCTGGACGAGGCGGGCGCCGATGCCTGCACCTACGAGGACCCCGAGGAGCCGCTGCGCCGCTGCTTCGTGCCGCCCGGGAGCTACCGCGTGATCGTGGGCGCCGCAGCCCAGCGGACGCCGGGTCCCGTGGGGCTGCGGGCCCTGCCGGTAGGCACCTCCGCCGGCTGTGAGCAGGTAGCTCTCGGCGCCTGGGGCGAGCCACTCCCCGGCTCGGGTGAGCGCTCGGGACCCGGAGCCGTGACGTGCTTCAGCCTCACCACGCCGCGCGGCTCGGCGTACGACCTGCGCACCTGGCAGGACCAGGCGGACAACCCCTACAACTGGGTGGCCACCTACGACCTGTACGACGCCACCACCGGCCACCGCATCCGGAGCCTGCCCAACGTCCATGACCGCACCTACGCCTCCTGGGTCGAGATCGACGAGGGCCACGACCTCCGGCTGATCGCCCACGGCTACACGGCCGATCCTGGGCCCGGGTACGACCCCACCTACCGGGTCGCGCTGATCGACCGTGCCGAGACCGAGGGGTGCTCTCCCCTCTCCACCGACTGGGCGGGCCCGGTCGTGGACGGTCGGGTCGAGGAGGGCGAGGTCGACTGCTACCAGCTCGACTCACCGGTCGGCCGCGTGGCACTGATCGACGCACGAGGGCCCGATGCCCCGCCCGGCACCCCGTCGTACGGCGGTGGGGTGCTGCGTCCCTACGTGCGTGTGGTCGACGCGACCGGAGCCACGGTCGACGACTGCGAGTCCTACGCGGGTCGTCGCAGCGAGGCCCGCGTCCTGGACTGCGAGCTGAGGGGGACAGCACCGTTCCGGGTGCTGGTGCACACCGACGACGACGAGCCGCGCACCGACTACACGATCGACGTGGGCGACCCGGCGGTCGGCGTGGGCTGTCTCCCCCTCGGCCTGGCCACGTGGGGGCGCGAGCTCCCCTCGACCGGACTCCGCCCAGCGGGCGGGTCGGGCTCCGACTGCTGGACGATGACCGCCACCGAGGACGGTGTGCAGCGGGCGAGCGTCTGGGCGGCGACCTTCGACCCCACCTTTGCGGTCTACCGAGCCGACAGCCGCGGGCTGGACCAGCAGTTCCCGGTCGAGGCCGGGGCCACCTACCGGGTGATCGTCGGGGGCGACCCCGGCCCCGTGGTGACGCCCTACAAGCTCGGGCTGTACGACGTCACCGGTGACGGGTCGAACGGCGCGTCCCCCGACACCGCCCCCGCGTGCACGGCGGTCGAGTCCGCGGCGGTGGGCGCTCCCGAGCTCGTGGGTACCGTCGGTCGGGGCATCTTCGACTGCTACCAGCTCCCCGAGGGTCCTCGGGTGATCCGCCTGGAGCTCTACGGACCCGACGGGCCGGACGACCCGTTCGATGCCCACTACGAGGATCCGGTCCTGCGCAGCGCCCGGATCGTGGGACCGAGCGGCGGGGAGGATTGTGTGACGGCGCTGACCAAGCGCACGAGCTGTTGGATCGACGGAGCGAAGCGGGTGCTCGTCACCGGACGCGGGGAGACCGAGGCCGGCTACCGGGCCGCTGCCTGGGACCCGTACGACCGGAACGAGTGCCAGAGCATCGAGCCGGTCTGGAGCTACGGCGCGGCTCCGCTGGAGGTGAGCGTGCCGGCCGGTGGCCAGGCGCTGTGCCTGACCCTGCCGGAGGGTGAGCGCAGGTTCTTCGGCGTGGTGCGCGCACCGGACGACATCGACTACCTGTTGCTCGACGGCGGCGGCACCAACTGGTGCCTCACCCCCGGGAGGGCGTGGCCGACCAACGGCAGGGCCTGCGCCCCCGGGACCGAGTTCGACCCGTACGTCCTCGTGCTCCTCAACCGCGGCACGGTCGACCACGACGTCCGGCTGATGCTCAGGCACCCCCTTCCGGACCCGGACAGCTGCCCCGAGGCGCCCCTCACCGACAGCGGCTTCGCACCGATGACCGGCACGCTCGACGGCGACCTCGACTCCCGGTGCCACACCGTGCTGCTCGCCGACGGCGACGACATCGCCCTCGACGTCTCGTCCGACGACGGCCCGCCTCCCAACGTCTTCGTGTTCGAACCCGACGGGGAGGGCCTCTGCGGCGCGGTCGCCGACCAACCGTCCCCCGACGAGCCGCGCTGCACGCCGTACGCCGGCGACGGCGAGCCGCTGCCCCACACGGTCCTGGTGGTGGCCACCCCGGAGTCGGAGGCCGGCGACTACGAGGTGCGCCTGGGCTGCCCGGACCGACGCTGCGACCCGCCGCCCGTGCGGTTCGCCTCCCCCGGGTCGGTCCCGGCGAACGTGAAGGTCGGCAGGACGGTCAGGATCGCCCCGATCCCCACCGAGCCCCCGTCGGCCCGGGTCACCTACTACTGGGCCAGCGGCGGCCGGATCGTCAGCAAGGGTCGACGGTTCGTCGCGCAGCCGGAGCACCGAGGACGACCGGCCAACGTGGTCGCGGTGGCCACGGCCCCCGGACACGCCGCCGCCACCCTCGTCGTGAAGGGCCCGGTGGTGCGTCCCGGCACGATCGTCGTACGTGCTGCGAAGCGGTTGCTCGTGCGGGGCAAGGCCCGTCCCGGGCGCAGCCTCACGGTGCGCCCGGTACGCGTCGATGCGCCCTCTCAGGCGAAGGTGCGCTACCGGTGGCTGAGCGACGGCCGCTCCGTCCCGGGCGCATCCACCAGGCGCTACCGCGTGCAGCGCACGGACCGGGGAGTCCGGCTGCGCGTGCGCGTCACGCTCAACGCGCCCGGCTACCGCAGGGAGACGCTCACATCGACCGGCCGGAGGGTGGGATGAGACCGGTTCAGTCGCAGGCGACTCCACCGCAGCGTCGCGCGCGGAGTGCTGCCATCGCCCGACCGTGGCCGCCTCCGACGTCGAAGTGCTGGGTGTCGCCGTTGCCGTAGGTCCACCGGAAGCCTGCCCTCGTGAGGATCTGGACGACGCGGTGGTCGCGCGAGCGCCAGGCGACCCGGGGGTGGGAGTGGCTCTGCCACCAGGCGTTGGGCACCAGCCCCGTGGGCGAGCGGTAGGGGTTCTCCCAGGTGTTGACGTCCAGCGAGCGGCCGTAGGAGTGCGGCGAGCGCACGCCCGGCCGGTTGACGACCTGGCGGCAGTTGAACGCCGAGGTGTTGCCCGCGGCCATCGAGCGGTAGTCGTCGGCCCCCTGCAACCTCGCCGACCAGCCGAAACGGTCGACGCGGTACATCGACCGGATCGGCAGCTCGGCCTTGAACATCCCCACGAGCGCGCGCCGCATCGTCGGCATCGCCCCGACGGAGGCGACGATCTCACCGCGGTGCCGGTAGCCGTCGTACCCCCAGTAGTTGATGCGCAGCAGCCGCAGCCCTGCCCGGCCGACAGGGCAGCCGGCGTGCCAGGAGCGTCCGGTCATCGAGCCCCACACTCCGTCGGGGATCCCGGTGACGACCGGGTGGGCACCCTTGCCGGTGCCGCGGCGCTGCTGCGGGACGTGGACCCGGGGAGACGGCGCAGCCTTGGGCAGCCGCACGGGCGCCACCGGCGGGAGGTTGTCGATGCGCAGCACCTCGCTGCGATCGCGCGAGACCCACTCCTGCCCCGGACTGACCACACGCCAGCGGGTGTCGACCCGAGGACGCACCGTGATCCGGGCCTTTCCCTTGCCCCCCGTGGCGAGGGTCCGCACCTCGCGCCACGCCTTGCCCCTGGTCCTGCCCTTGCCCTTGCCCGTGCCGTCGAGGCGCCGTAGCACCCGCACGTCACCGCGCACCGTCTCACCTGATCGGGTCCGGGACAGGACCCGCATCGTGACCCGCCGGCCGTCGACGACGGTCGTCGGCCCGCTGAGCCGTACGACGCCCTCGCGCCGCGCCAGGGCGGCGACCACGGCGCCGCTGGTGCTGGCAGCGTGCGCCTCGTCGCCGTCGTACGACGCTCGGAAACGGTTGTCGTCGGACGACCTGAAGAGCGTCCGCTCGACCTCCACGGTGCCGTCCTCGCCGGTGACCGTGTCGGTGACCACGCGCCACTCCCCACCCACGCGGCGCTCGATGGTCACGGGGGCCTCCCCCACGGGCTCCTCGGCGTCGGTGAGCACCGACACGGTGATCGTGGTGTCGGTCCCGGCGTAGGCCCGCGTGGCGGTGAGGGACAGCGCCGTGGGCGCCGGCTCCGGGGGCGCGTCCGGCTCCTCCGCGGCGGCGAGGGACACGGGCGAGACGAGAGCAGCAAGCAGACAGAGAGTGCCCATCCGAGAGAGGTGTCGCATGGACCAGATGATGCCTCCTCGGTGGCTACCCCCGCGGTGCACGACGCGCCGCGGAGTCCTCACAGAAACCTGACGATTTCCTCACCGAAGGTGACAACTATTCGATGACGGAAGATGACACGATGGCGCCATGTCCCCTCCCTCGGCCGCGGGCACGGCCCGCGACCCGCTCTTCGCGTGCGCCGGGGAGATGGCCGAGCGGTGCGCGAGCTTCGACTGGGCGACCACCCCCCTGGGGGTGCCCGCGGGCTGGCCGCCGAGCGTGCGCGCCGTCGTCGGCATGGTGCTGCGCAGCCACTTCCCGATGACCGTCACCTGGGGGGAGTCGTTCGTGATGGTCTACAACGACGGCTACATCCCGACGCTGGGCGCCAAGCACCCCACGGCGCTGGGCAGCAACCTCGCCCACGAGTTCGCCGAGATCTGGGACGAGATCGGTCCTCGGCAGCACGCCATCCTCGCGGGCGGCGAGTCCGAGTCCGACGAGGACGTGCGTTTCATCCTGGAGCGAGGCTCCGGACCCGAGGAGACGTTCTACACGTTCTGCTGGTCGCACGTCTCCCTCGACGGTCAGGGCCAGGGTCCCGGCGGGGTGCTGACGGTGCTGACCGAGCGCACCGGCGAGGTCGTCGGCTCACGCCGCTTGGCTCTCCTCAACGCCTTGACCGTCCGCACGGCCGCGTCGGCCGACCCCGACGAGGCCGTCGAGCGCATGGTGCACGTCCTCGCCGACGCTCATGACGACCTGGTGCACGGCGCCTACTACGCCGCCGACACGTCCGGGTCATTGACCCGAGGGCCCGGTTTCTCAGCGGCAGGACCGGCCTCCTCGACGCCCGGTCCCGGTGCGCTGGCCCAGGGGCTGGTCGAGACCTGCTGGTCGAGCGCCGAGCCGACGGAGGGCCACCTCGACACCGGCCCCGCCGTCGCCCTACCCGTGCGCGCCAGCGGCCGGCTGGTCGGCGTACTCCTGCTGGGGCTGCACCCGCTGCGTCCCCTGGACGACGCCCATCGTCAATGGTTGGCCCTGGTCGGCGACCAGGTGAGCCAGGCCGTCGGGACCGCCGCCTCGCGCGCCGACGAGCAGGCCCGGGTCGAGGCCCTGGCCCAGCTCGACGCGGCCAAGTCCGAGTTCCTCTCCACGGTGAGCCACGAGCTGCGGACGCCGCTCACGTTGCTGCTCGGCCCCCTGGACGATGCCCTGGCCGATCCCGAGCCGGCGCTCACCCCGGCCCAGGTCACGAGCATGCACCAGAGCGCGCACCGACTGCTCCGACTCGTCAACGGCCTGCTCGACGCGGCTCAGCGCGATGTCGAGCCTCGCGCCCCGGTCACCGAGGCGGTGGCGGTCAGCGCCCTGACCCGCGACCTCGTGCTCCCCTTCGAGGTCGCCGCGCTACGGGGCGGGCTGACGCTGACGACCACCGTCGACGAGGTCGGCGTGCTGTCCATCGACCCCGCTCGGTGGGAGAGCATCGTCATCAACCTGACGGCCAACGCCGTCAAGTACACGCCCTCCGGCTGGGTCGAGGTGGAGCTCGACTCCGACGCCGAGCACGTGCGTTTCGAGGTCCGTGACAGCGGGATCGGGATCCGCCAGGACGACCAGTCCCGGATCTTCGACCGGTTCCAACGCATCGAGACCGACTCGTCGGTCAGCGTCGAGGGGACCGGCCTGGGGCTCGCGGTCGTTGCCGAGGCCGTGCGGTCGCTGGGCGGCACCATCGACGTCACTTCCGCCCCCGGCGAAGGTTCCACCTTCACCGTGCGGCTCCCCCGAGTGCTCGCACTGGCCCCCGAGGACCCCGACTCCGCCGGAGCCAGGTCGACGATCGCCGCCGAGGTGCTGGCCCGCGACGTCACGGCCTCGCCCGCGCCCGATGCGCCTCCCCTCGAGCCGCCCCCCGACGACCGTCCACGCATCCTCGTGGTCGACGACAACGAAGGCATCCGGCAACGAGTGACCGGCGTGCTGGGCACCCTGGGATCGACCATCACCGCGCGGGACGGGATCGAGGCGCTGGAGATCCTGGCAGACGTCCAGGTGGACCTGGTCGTCACCGACATGACCATGCCGCGTCTCAACGGGCTCGGTCTCATCGCGCGACTCCGGGCGGACCCCCAGCACTCCGGGCTCCCCGTGATCGCCCTGTCTGCACGGGCCGGCACCGACGCCGCGACGTCGGCCCTGTCAGCAGGAGCCGACGACTACGTCACCAAGCCCTTCACCTCCGAAGAGCTCCTGGCCCGCTGTCGCTCCACCCTGGAGCTGACCCGCCTGCGCACCGAGCACGCCGCGACTGCGGCGCGCGCGGCCATGCTCGCGGAGTTCAGCCACGACCTGCAGACGCCGATGTCGGTCGTGATGTCCGCCCTGGAAATGCTCTCCTTGCCCGGGGTCGACGAGGCCGCTCGTGCCGAGGCCGTCGTGCGGGCGCGCAGCAGGATGGTGGTGCTCGACCGACTCGTGCGCCAGTTCCTGGACGGCTCACGCATCGCGGCTGGGCTCCCTCTCCTGCCCGTGACGGCGTCGGTGGACCTGCACGACCTCGTGCGGCGTGCTGTGCTCGACCAGCGCGACGTCAGCATCGACGCCACCTTCGGGCAGCCGGTACGGGTGCGGTGCGACCCCCGTCGTACCGAGCAGATCCTCCGCACCCTCACGATGCGGGTCCGCGAGTCGGGCTCCGGCTCCATCGGCGTCCGCTGGAGCGTCGAGGGTGGCGACTCCCCCGGCGTGGACGTCGAGGTGTACGCCGCCGGGCCGGCCGAGCCGGCCCGGCTTCCCCGCCTCGGCAACGACCTCGACCTGCTGGTCTCCGGAGCCGCGGCGGCCGCGCAGGGCGGCACCCTCAGCCTAGGATCGATCACCCGGCACGAAGCTCGGTTCGTGCTCCGACTCACGGAGGCCAGCTGATGAACGTGCTCGTTGCCGACGACGACGAGGACATCCGCTTCGTGGTTTCCGCCCTGCTCTCACGCCGCGGCTGGAATGTCACCACGACCACGAGCGGCGAGGAGACCCTGGCGGCGCTGCGCGAGGCAAGCTTCGACGTGCTCGTCCTCGACCAGAACATGCCGCCGGGGTCTGGCCTCGAGGTCGCCGACGACCTGCGCGGACGCGGCGACCAGACCCCCATCGTGCTGTTCACCGGATTCAGCGCGACGCTCGACCGGGCGCGCACCGAGGGCGCCGGCGTCGTCGTGATGGAGAAGACCGACGTGACGAGCCTGGCCGACGAGGTCGCCGCGCTCGGCGGTGCCTGATCTCGGGCCGGGCTCAGCCGAACGGGCAGCCGCCAGCTGCGCCGTTCTCGCGCAGCGTCATCGGGGCGGTGTCGTAGGTCGCCCACGCTCCCGACTCACTCTCCACGCACAACGTGAACTCGACGGCGGCGTCGTCGTAGACGTAGCCCGCGATCGCGTTGCCCGGCGCGAGCGTCAGCCCGGCGTCGCCCAGGGTCTCGACGACCTCGTGGGTGCTGCGCCGCCCTGACTTCGCAGAGCCGCCACTGCTCAGCGTTGGTAGTCCGACACCGAGCTGCTTGAGCGGGCCGGCTGGTTGATCGGCTGGCGGGTGGTGATCGACGTGTTCATCATTGGTTGGCATGGTGTGTTGCTGCGTCCAATGGGCATGCAGCTGCATCTCCATCTCTGCTGACATGCCGGCACAGGTCAGAGCGCGGCCAACGCTGCCGTTCATGACGATCAGACCCGTCGTCGCAACGAGTAGCAGAGCGACTCGACGAGCCCAGGTCATGGCTAGCGACTGTCTCCGGTGATGATCGAACTGGCGTGCATGCCGCCGTCATCAGACTGCAGTTCGTCGGCGATCGAGACGGTCAGGCCACCCAGCATGAAGGCGGCAATGACCGCCACGAGTGCACCGGTGCTGAACGACGGGATGAAGCGTCGGAAGCCCACGGCTTCGGCCGCGCCATGGTGGTACTCGTGCGTCAGAGCATGGCCCTTGCCACGCTGCAGCAAGTAGCGGTTGACCGGGTAGGCAGCAACGAACGCAGCACTGAGGGCAATTGCCATGCCGATCCAGAACACGACGTTGATCAGGCCCGCGTCCATGGCGCCGGGGATGATCGCCACTACGGAGTTGTCGACGATCTCCATGGTTGCGATCGACAGCGTGTCGGCCGCCAGCACGATGCTCAGCGCGCCGAAGAACCCGAGTCCCGCCTTCACGAGCGGCAGGGTCGACAGCGTGTAGCCGAAGAAGAACGCAAGTCCGATGGAGATGGCAATGGTGACGCCGTTCGACAGACCCGCAGCGGTGCCAATGACGAGGCCGAGGATCTCGCCGATCGCGCAACCCGTGAGGCAGTGCAGCGTGGCACTAGCGGCCATCTTGTTAAGGCCGCCCATGTCATGCCCGGCGTGCTCATCGTCGTCACCGTGCCCCATGTGCTGCTGGTGATCGTGTGCGGTGGTCATGAGTGCGCCTCCTTGTCGGCGATGTTCAGTAGCTGGTGCAAGCAGTGCTCAAGCATCTGGTGCGGGAAGCCGTCGGCGAGCCGGTAGTACATGACACGGCCATCACGGCGCGTCTGTACGAGACCGGCAGCGCGCAGCAGCTTGAGGGCATAAGACGACTGGTCTTGCGTGATGTGGAGGGTCAGTGCGAGGTCTCCGACGCACAGTTCATCGACAACGACGAGAGCGAAGAGCATGCGGACTCGGACGGGGTCAGCGAGCAGGCCGAGCAGTGAGCCAAGACGCTGCGCGTCATCAGCCGATGGCACGACGTCCTGGGCACGTTTGACGTTGTTCGCGTCGATCGGATGTGCGTGAGAGAGCGGTGGCATATCCGTATATTCGCACGGACGTACGGATGAATCAAGTACCCCCAGGGGGTACTCGTGGATCTATGGAAGATCCGCGGCGGCTGGCCACGGGTTGGCGGCGCATCCCTGCAAACCCTTGGTCTGCTGAACCATTACGGGCGCCGGTGCGCCTGGCTCCGGACAGTCCTGGTGGCCGTACCCCAGGGCATGACCAACTTCGTGGTTGATCACGTAGTGGCGGTACTGGCGGAGGTTGCCGGCGTAGCTCTCGGCGCCGTTGGCCCAGCGCCAGGCGTTGATGACGACGTCCCGACCGTTGCGACAAGAGAGGCGACCACCGGTGTCGAGCGGCGCGCACAACCGGTCGGCGGTTTCAGGCGATGCCAGGACGACGCGAAAGTCACCTTCTATCGCAGTGCGCTGCAGTTGGTGAGTTCCAGATTGCCAACTACGCGGATCATCGAGCGTGCGCGTTACTGCTTTGGCGAAGCTGCGCGCCTTGACCGGTAAGCCGATCTCGACCGTGACCTCATAGGTGGTCGCGCTTTCTGCGAGCTCGCCGGCACCGCGCGCCGTCGAGAATCTCCCACTCGCTTGTTCCGGTAGGACCAACGGCTTCTGAGACTTCGGCCGGACCGTCGTTGCTTCTACCGGTTCAGTGAGCCGCGGCATCGGATCAGGACGCACCCGCTGGACGTTGTCGTCCGCGATCGGCGATCGAGGCTCAGCGATGGCAGTCTGCGACAGTTTCGGCTCAGCGGCCATGCTCGCCTCATCTGGCTCGCCAAGTACGAATAGGCCAATAGCTACGGCAGCCGTCGCAGTGATGGCCGTTAGAACAAGAGCTTCGCCTCGTAGTCGCGGCTGTCGGTGACGACCACCACGGTGTCGCCCGGGTACAGACATCGGCATCAAATCACGCCTTCCGTGTAGAGGCGTGCCGCCGGCCCAGATGCGGGGAAGCACGCGTCGAAAGCGAGCCGCGGCAGACCGACGGCACGCCGTCTAGTGGCGCAATCCGAATAGGTCGGATCGCGGGGAGGCAGTGCTGCAGCTCGACAACCGATGTCGTCGGACTTCAGGACCGCCGGGACGGCGAGCAGCGTCAGCTGAGCAGCTTCTCCATCGTGCTGATCTCGGCTTGCTGCGTCTCGATGATGGAATCAGCCAGCGCGATTGCGTCCTTGTTCGTGCCGTCGTTCTGCTCGGCCTCGGCCATCTCAACTGCGCCCTTGTGGTGCTCAGTCATCATCTCGAGCCACAGACCCTCGAACTCCTCGTCCGAAGCATTCTTGAGCCCGTCCATCTCGTCGGCGCTCATCATGCCGGGCATGTCCGACATCTCGGTCGAGTCGCCGTCCATGTCGTCCATGTCGTCCATGTCATGGCCAGCGTTGGCGTGATCCATCGACGTTGCCGGGATCTCCTTGTCCCAGGCGGTGAGCCAATCGACCATCTGCTCAACCTCCGGCGACTGAGCGTCACGAATCTCGTTGGCTAGCTGCTCAACCTGCGGGTCGAGAGTGCGCCCCTGAGTCAGCGTCACCATCTCGATCGCCTGGGCATGGTGCTGGATCATGTCGGTGGCGAACTGCACGTCGGCGTCGTTGAAGACGTCGCCATTGCTCGCAGTCTGCGTCTCCGACGTACTACCAGAGTCGGAGTTCTTGTCGTTGCCACAGGCCGTAAGGCCGCCGGCAACGGTCAGGGTGAGCGCGGCAGCAACCGCGCCTCGGATAATGCGAGTGCGCATGATTGTGAAACTCCTTCAGTGCTGTTGAGAACGGCAGGCGTTGGCGTCCGATCAGCTATGAGGGCCGTTCGGACGCAATTGCCTGTCAGCAGCGCTGGATACAGAGCAGGTGCAGGTCAGGTGGGATGGGGTCACGGACACGGCACCACGCCGCGCGTACTACTCCCGCCCAGCCGAGCGGGGCGAAGGCCCACCATCGCAGCAGCCGTCGGAAGGCGAGGAAGGCGATGAAGGCGACCAGGATCGCCATACAAAGGCCAGCCATAGAGCCGTCCGAGCTAGGCATCGACACCGAGCTGACCTCGGGTCCGTTCGCAGCAACTGCGCTCGCCGTTGTCAGGCCGCTTGAATCTCCGTGAGAAGCAACCTCATGGTCGCCAACCTGCACAGATCCAGCGGCCACCATCCCGTGGTGAGCCGTGCCGTGATCGGCGAGCCCGTGCATCGCGAAGATGCCAAGTAGTGCAGTCAAGAGCACTAACCAACTGCCGACCGACTCCGCCGACCGACCGCGCAGCTGCTTTGGTCCGATGCTCATAACTACTGTGACCCTAGCGGGTGACCTCGACCTACTCAGGCAGCGTGACGTTCAGGCGCTTGAACAGCGCGCTGAACTGCGTAAGGGTCTTGGGCTTCACGGCCGCGAAGAACTCCTCGCGGTGCATGGTGAGCGCGTGCGCCGGCAGCGCGTGGTCGAAGTCGCCTCGCAGATCGGTCAGCTTCTTCACGATCGGCTGCTCGGTAGCCGGTAGGTCGGCAGCTTTGACGTTGGCACCGAAAGCCCAATTGAACAGCCGCAGGTAGTCGGCGGTGTCGAAGAGATCTTCAATATCAGCGTCGGTCGGCAACCCGTCGATGTCCGAACAGACAACGATGGCATCCTCGCTGAGATCCGCCAGCGGGTTGACGACGCTGCGACTGTCAGTTCCACCATCTCGGGGCAACTGCGCCGCGATGTCACCCAGCAGCTAGCCGTCCTCGATAAGACGGAAGACAACTACCTCGATCTGGTCGGCGACCCTGACTGGCCGCAGCAGAAGCTGCGCGAGCGCCTGAAGGCGGTCCGGCAGCAGCAGCCCGTGCTGCGCCGCCAGCTCGAAGCGCCGGAAACCGACTTCGACAGTGGGCGGGCGCTGATGCTGAGCACCATCGAGCTGCTCGGCCAGCCGCAGGAGCTGTATCGCCAGGCCGACGACACCGGCCGCAAGATATTGAATAAGGCCATATTCGACCGTTTGCGCATCGACCACGACGGCGAGGCCGGATACATCACGGGCGACACGCTGAACGAGCCGTTCTCGACGGTAGTGACCTACAGCCGCGAACGCCGCGGCCGGACGCTCTACAAGAGGTCCGAAACGGAGAACAGCACCCAGGACGGTGTCCTGAGTGCTGTTCCTGCTGACGTCCCTTGGTCGCCATGCTCGATGCCGCTCTACGTGAGCGGAGTTCGAGTTGGACCACCATGGTGGAGCTGGCGGGAATCGAACCCGCGTCCTCGAGCGCCGAACCAGGTCTTCTCCGGGTGCAGTCGGTGATGTCGTTTTCTCGGCCCCGGCGCTCGCACAGACACGTCGCCGACAGGCCCAGTCAGGATTGAGTCCCGATCACCCCTCCTGACAGAGAGTGATCAGCAAGTCTCCTAGTCGACGCCAGGGTCCGGGACGGAGACGGATGCCCGGTCTGACGCTTCGGTCACTGCTCAGGCAGCGAGAGCGAAGGAACTGCGATTGGTGTTGGCAGTTATAGGTTTCCAACGATCGTTTACGAGATGACGTTGGCTTCTCGACCCGCTTCCCCTGGGACTAACGTCCCAAGTCGAAACCGATCAGCCCCTCTTGAGTTATCTCGGACAGTCTAGCGGGCGGCGCGGACATGGCCCACCCGGTTGTTGTGGGTCGGTGTGGGGACGTGGGCGGTCGACTCACGGGGTCGCTGCTCGATCAGCGGCGCGCGTAGTCACGCAGTGCGTCGGCGCCCGGTCCGTCGAGGCGGTCCAGGCGCGGCGTACGGCCCAGGATCGCCAGCGTCAGGTCGGCGGCGGAGCCGGAGACGACGTCGCCGGTGCCGTGCTGCCACTCCAGGTCGGTGGCCTGGTACCAGAGGTCCGGCGGCGCCGCGGGGAGGAAGCCGACGGTGGCCTTCTTGGTCATCAGGAAGTCGAGGGCGGGGCGCCACCGCTCGACCGGGCGCTCGTCGTCGAGGCCGAGCGGGATCCACATGTCGAGCTGGTGCACCAGGGCGTCGGTGTAGGGACCCCGGACTCCCACGACCGGAGGCACCTGGCGTGCGTCGGCCTTCTCGCGCAGGCGAGCGACCACGTGCTCCGGCGAGAGGTCGGCGCGGTTGTCGACCAGGCGCTCCTGCAGCCGGTCGACATTGCCGCGCGCCCGGAGCATCGCCACGGCCACCTCGCGGAGCGTGAAGTCACAGCTCACGAGCAGGTGCGTGGCCATCTGGTGCACGGTCCACGAGGAGCACAGTGACGGGGTGCGCCACTGCTCCGGCGTGAGGGTGTCGAGCCGAGCCGCGATCGCGCGGCGCTCGTCGGCCAGGGCGGCGTACAGGTCCATCAAGATCTCCTTCAGGACGTGGCCAGGCAGTCGAAGGCCGTCCGCACGTAGCCGTCGGTGCGCGGCGAGCTCACCAGGTGGTTGACGAGTCGGTTGGGAGCGTAGGCGATCGTCGTGCGCGAGTCGGCGTCGTTGACCACGATCGCTCCCCCGTAGCCGGTCCACCAGCACATCCGGCCGGTAGGGAGCGCGGGGGCCGACGGCGTGGGCAGGCCGTAGCCGAGTCCGAAGGTCAGCGCCACGTCGAGCACGAGGTCGGTGCCGGTGGACTGCACCTCCCAGACCCGGTCCAGGAGATCGTCGGAAAGCAGCCGTACGCCGTCCGCCTCGCCGCCGTGCGACAGCACCGACTGCACCCGGGCGATGCCGCGCGCCGTCCCGTGACCGCCGGCGCCGCCGACCGCCGAGCGCCGCCACGCGGCGCCGTTGCAGGTGCGCGTGCTGAGCGAGGGATTCAGCACCGTGCGGAGCAGGAACTCGGTCGGCGGGTTGTCGGGGTCCAGGTCGGCCGGAGGCGGGGCGATCAGGTCGGCGCAGTCATCGAGCAGCTCCTCGGGCACCCCCAGGTGGAAGCCGCCACCGAGCGGTCCCACGACGTCCTCGTGCAGCACGTCGGCCAGCTCACGCCTGGTGGCGCCACGCACGATCGCGTCGAGCAGGTGGCCGTGGTCGATCATCTGGTACGCCGGCGCCGATCCCGGCTCGTACCACGGCGTCTCGGCAGCCAGCAGGGCCTCGCTGTGCTCGAGGTCGATCAGCTCCTCGACGGTGAGCGGTGCGGTCCACCCGGGCACCCCGGAGGTGTGGCCGAGCACCTGACGCACCAGCACGTCGCCCTTGCCCGCGGCGGCGAAGTCCGGCCAGTAGCGGGCGACCGGTGCGTCGAGGTCGATCTCCCCGCGCTCGGCGAGCACCAGCACCGCCAGGCCCACCATCGTCTTGGTCACCGACCAGACCTGCACGAGCGTGTCGCGCGTCCAGGCGACCCCGGGGCGCGCCTCACCGCCCCACAGGTCGACCACCAGCTCGCCGTCGTGGACGACCGCGAGCGAGGCGCCGGCGTCCGTCCCGTCGGCCAGGTTCGCCTCGAACAGGTCTCGCAGCGGCGCGAAGTCGTCAGCGCAGGTCCCGTCAGCCACGCTGTCAGCCTAGGAGGTCGCGGCCGTTCTCCCAGCAGACGGCCCGCAGCCAGTCGTCGCCGAGGTCGAGGCCCGCCAGACCGGTGAGCTGCTCGACGTACGGGTAGGGGATCGTCGGGAAGTCCGAGCCGAGCAGGATCTTGGGCTGGAGGTCGCGCAGCCGAGGCACCAGGTCGGCGGGGTAGGAGGCCCCGAAGAACTCCGTGAAGACCATCGTCGTGTCGAGCCGGACACGCTCGTAGCGCTCGGCGAGGGCGAGGAACTCCGCGCACTCCGGAGCACCCATGTGGGCCACGACCAGCGAGAGTCGCGGGAAGCGGGCGAGCAGTCGCTCCATCGACGCCGGCCCGGTGAAGTCGTTGCCGACCGGTCCGGAGCCGGCGTGCACCACCACCGGCGTACCGGCGTCCGACAGCACGCCCCACACGGGATCCAGCAGGGGGTCGTCGAGGTGGAACTCGCCCACCTGCAGGTGGATCTTGAAGATCTCGACGCCGGCGCGGACCTCCGCTGCTACGTAGTCCCCCGCCTCCGGCTCCGGGTAGAACGTCGCCGAGGAGATGACCTCGGGCACGTCGGCGGCGAACTCGCGCGACCAGTCGTTGAGGTACGTCGCCACGCCCGGCTTGTGGGCGTAGGGCAGCGTCGAGAACCGGCGTACGCCGAAGTCGCGCAGGATCGCGACGCGCTCCTCGTGCGACTCGCGGTAGCGGATCGGCCACTCCCGCCCGATCTTGGGACCGGCCGCGTCGAAGACCGCCCAGACGGCACGCTGGATGTTGGGTGGCAGGAAGTGGACGTGGACGTCGAAGAGCCCGGGCAGCCCGAGCCCCTCCCAGAACGACCGTACGGCGGAGGCGTCCGGGTGCGCAGGACGCTCAGTCATCCATCCCCTTGAGCCGGCGGCCGATCGCCTGCTCGGTCTCGCGGGTCGCCTGACGCTCGGCCAGCGAGTGTCGCTTGTCCCAGGACTTCTTGCCCTTCGCCAGGCCGATCTCGATCTTGGCGCGGCCGTCGACGAAGTAGAGCGACAGCGGGATGACCGTCAGTCCCTTCTCGGTGACCCGACGCTCGATCTTGTCGATCTCGATCCGGTTGAGCAGGAGCTTGCGCTTGCGCCGCGCCGCGTGGTTGGTCCAGCTGCCCTGGGAGTACTCCGGGATGTGCACGCCGTGCAGCCAGGCCTCCCCGCCGTCGATGTCGACGAAGCCGTCGACCAGGGATGCTCGGCCCTGCCGCAGCGACTTCACCTCGGTGCCGACCAGGACCAGGCCCGCCTCGAACGTGTCGTCGATGGCGTAGTCGTGACGCGCCTTCTTGTTGGCGGCGATCACGGTGCGCTTGGGGGCGTTCGCCTTCGGAGCTTGCTTGGCCATCCTCCGATTCTCGCAGGCTCGGGCAACCGGCTTTCACCCGTGCCGGTGCTCGGCGTGGACCGCCTCCCGTCAGAGGTAGGTCATCGGATTGACGGCAGTGCCGTTGGCCATCACCGTGAAGTGCAGGTGGCACCCCGTCGACCATCCGGTCGAGCCGGCGTAGCCGACCACCTCGCCCCGCGAGACCCGCTGACCCTTCGTGGCCTTGAAGCCCGAGAGGTGGTTGTAGATCAGCACGAGGTTCTTGCCGTTGACGATGCCGACGTTGAGGAAGAGCCGGTTGCCGTAGACGTCGTCGTAGTAGGTGTCGATCACGGTGCCGGCCGCCGAGGCCACCAGCGCCTGACCGCACGAGACGCCGAAGTCGGTGCCGTTGTGGAGACCGTAGTAGCCGTAGATCGGGTGGATCCGATAGCCGTACGGCGAGGTCACCGGGCCGTTGGTCGGGTAGCCGAGGAAGCCACCGGCCTTGCCGGTGAAGCCACCTCCCTGCTGCGCCTGCTTGGCCGCCTCGCGGCGGGCCAGGCGGACCAACCGCTCCTGGATCGCGGCCTCGCGCTTCTCCAGCGCCTGCAGCCGGGCACGGTCCTGGGCCTTGACCTGGAGCGCCTTCCGCTTCTTGGTCTCGGTCGAGGAGACCAGGCGGGCGACCTTGGCCTCCGCGGCCTGGGCGTCGTCGTAGAGGTCCTCGATCTTGGTGACCTGACGCTGGGCCTGTGCTCGGTTGTCGGCGATGGCGTTCTTGGCCATCAGGACCTTCTGCTGCTTCTCCGCGAGGCGCTGCTCGGCCAGCTCGAAGGCGTCGAGCTGCTGGGTGCCCCGCCCGACGATGACCTTGTCGGCGACGTCCTGACGTTGCAGGTCCTCGAGGGTGGCTGAGTTGAAGAACGCCCCGATCGCGCGCAGCTGCGGGTCGCCGTACGCGTAGAGCTTGAGGATGCTGTCGCGCACGTCGAGCCGCTGGTCGGCGACGTCCTGCTGCCCCTCGGCGAGGTCGAGGTCGGCCGCCGCGAGGGCCGCCTTGGCCTGCACGAACTCCTCCTCGAGGCGCTGCTCGACCGCCTGCGCGTCCGCGAGCCGGCTGCGCACGGTGCCCAGGCGGGACTGGGCGCTGGACAGCTTGCCCTCTGCTCGGTCGAGAGCACGCCCGACGCGCATCGCCTCGCGGCTGGACTCCTTCAGGTCGCCGGCTGCCCGGGCGACCTGTCCCTGGACCTCGCGGCGGCGTTCCTTGAGCGCGCCCTCGTCGTCGTCGGCGTGGGCGAGAGGCAGGGTGAGGGTTGCCACCGACACGGCACCGACCACGAGGACGGCACAAGCATGTCGAGCGGCGCCGGGGAAGGAGCGCACTGGTGAGCCTTACTGCGTTCGGGGAAGTGAACGAGCCTTACGGTAGGTCCTCGACGTCAGAGTCTGAGGTATTTGCGTGTCAGCAGGAGTGTCGGGACCACGGTGAGGATCGGCGCGACGACCACCAGGACCAGCGACGTCTCGGCCCACTCCGCCCAGCCGATGAACGGCAGCGCCCGGACGACCTCGGACAGCCCGCCGATCAGGGCGAACTGGGTGAACGCCGCCACGGCTCCCACCGCCAGGGCGACGCCGAGCAGTGCGGTCACCAGGGCCTCGAGCAGGAACGGCAGGGCGATGAAGATGCGCGAGGCGCCCACGAGCCGCATGATCTCGATCTCCTTGCGGCGGGCGAGCGCCGTGAGGCGGATCGTGTTGGCGACCAGCAGGATCGAGGCGAGCAGCAGCGCCGCCGCGGCGCCCCACGAGCTGTACTGCAGGACGTCGATCAGCGTGAAGATCGGCTTGACCTCGTCCTTGGCCAAGGTGATGTAGCTGACCCCGTCGAGGTTGGCGACGGCGTCGACGGTGCCGTCGAAGTCGTTGGGATCCTTCAGCGTGATCCGCACCGCCTGGGGAGCGTCCTCGACGGTGAAGACGGGGTCTGGCCCCTCGAACTGCTCGGGCCCCAGGAGCGCCTTGAGCTTCTCCAGCGACTCGGCCTTCGTCTCGAAGGTGAAGTCGGCGACCTCGGGGTTGTCGTCGATCGCCGTGGCGATCGCAGACTTCTGCTCCTCGGTGACCTCGCTGGTGCACGAGGCGTTCTGCGGGTCGTCGGGCAGGCACAGCACGACCTGGATCTGCAGCTCGCTGCCGATGACGTCGACGGTCAGCTCGGCCTGCTTGCTCATCATCAGGCCGATGCCGGCCAGGCTCAGGGAGACGAACAGGGTCAGGACGACGGCCAGGTGCATCGAGGCGTTGCGGCGCAGGCCTTGGCGCAGGTTGGTACTCACGTGGCGCAGCTGCATGGGGCGGGGGTTCTTTCCTGACGAGGGGAGGAGGTGGAGCGACGAGAGGTGGTGCGGCGGACGAGCCGCGACTAGTGCTGGAAGCCGTAGACGCCGGTCGCCTCGTCGCGCACGACGCGTCCGTGGTCGAGCTCGATGACGCGCTTGCGCATCTGGTCGACGACGCCGTGGTCGTGGGTGGCCATCAGCACCGTGGTGCCGGTGGCGTTGATCCGGTCGAGCAGCTTCATGATGCCGACCGACGTGGCGGGGTCGAGGTTGCCGGTCGGCTCGTCGGCGATCAGGATCATCGGGTGGTTGACCATCGCGCGGGCGATGGCGACCCGCTGCTGCTCGCCGCCGGAGAGCTCCTCGGGCATCCGGTTGGCCTTGTCGGAGAGTCCGACGAGCTCGAGCGTCTCGGGGACGGTGCGCTTGATGTCGCGGCCCGAGCGACCGATGACCTGGAGCGCGAAGGCGACGTTCTCGCTGACGTTCTTGTTCTGCAGGAGTCGGAAGTCCTGGAAGACGGTGCCGATCTGGCGGCGCAGCCGCGGCACCTTCCACGTAGCGAGGCGGTTGATCTCCTTGCCGGCGACGTAGACGCGACCGGTGGTGGGCCGCATCTCGCGCAGCAGCAGCCGCAGCGCGGTCGACTTGCCCGACCCGGAGGCGCCGACGAGGAAGACGAACTCGCCCTTGTCGACGTTGATGGTCACCTGGTTGAGCGCGGGCTTGTCGGGCCCCGCGTAGGACTTGGTGACTTTCTCGAAGCGGATCACCGGCCTGACGGTACGCGACGTACCTGGGATGTGGCTGAACGCCGGCCGCTGCCCGGGTGGTTACATTGGCGGGCGTGTCCCCCCGTCCCGATGCCGTACGCCGTCTCGCGCCGCTGGCTGTCGTCGCAGCGCTGGTCGTGGCCGTCGTGATCGTGCTCCTGGTCACGCTGGGCGATGCCGACGAAGCAGATGCACCCTCAGGTGACGCCGCCCCCGGGGCGGACCCGACGACCGCGAGCCCTCCGGTCCCCACGCCCTTGCGGGACATCGACACCAGCGTGCTCACCGTGCCGCGGGAGAGCTTCTGCGAGCTGGTCGCGCCCGAGAGCCTCTCCGCCACGCTCGGCGGGGAACCGGGCGACGTACGGACCTATGCCAACGGCGAGTCGACCGTGATCGCCTCGGGCGTCGAGGACATCGCCCACGAGTACGGCTGTCGCTGGAAGCGCGGGCGCACGGTGGCCCGCGCCTGGGTCTTCGCTCCGCCGGTGACCCCCGCCGCAGCCCAGGCTCTCGCGAAGGGCGCCCGCGGCGAGGAGGGGTGCTCGGCCAAGCGCAGCGCGCCCGACTTCGGCGCCCCCTCGGTGGCGCTGACCTGCCGGGCCGGCACGACCGTCGAGGCGTCGTACCGCGGGCTGTTCGGGGACGCCTGGCTGGCGTGCTCGCTCAACGCTCCCGGCTCACGCCAGGAGGTGCTCGCCCGGACCGGCGACTGGTGCGTCGCGGTCGCGGAGGCGGCCTCGCAACCGCCGGCCTGACCCGGTCAGGATCAGTTGTCCTCGGCCTTCTCGCTGTTGCGGCGCCACCGGATCCCGGCCTCGAGGAAGCCGTCGAGGTCGCCGTCGAAGACCGCGGTCGGGTTGCCGACCTCGTAGCCGGTGCGCAGGTCCTTGACCACCTGGTAGGGGTTGAGCACGTAGTTGCGCATCTGATCGCCCCAGCTGGCCTGCACGTCGCCGCGCATCGAGTCGAGGTGCGCCTTCTCCTCGGCCTTCTTGCGCGCCAGCAGCTTGGCCTTGAGGACCACCATCGCGCTGGCCTTGTTCTGCAGCTGGCTCTTCTCGTTCTGGCAGCTGACCACCGTGCCCGTGGGCAGGTGCGTGAGCCGCACGGCGGAGTCGGTCGTGTTGACCGACTGACCACCGGGACCGCCGGAGCGGTAGACGTCGACGCGGATCTCCTCGTCGGGCACGTCGATCTCGTCGGTCTGCTCGAGCACCGGCACGACCTCGACCGCCGCGAAGCTGGTCTGGCGGCGGCCCTGGTTGTCGAAGGGGCTGATCCGCACGAGGCGGTGGGTGCCGGACTCGACGGACAGCGTGCCGTAGGCGTAGGGGGCGTGGATCGCGAAGGTGGCCGACTTGAGGCCGGCCTCCTCGGCGTACGACGTCTCGAAGACCTCGACCTTGTAGTCGTGCTGCTCGGCCCAGCGGACGTACATCCGCATGAGCGTCTCGGCGAAGTCGGCGGCGTCCACGCCCCCGGCGCCGGAGCGGATGGAGACCAGCGCCTCGCGCATGTCGTACTCGCCGTTGAGCAGGGTGCGGACCTCGAGACCCTCGACGGCCTTGGTCACCTTGCCGAGCTCGCGCTCGGCCTCGGCGATCGAGTCGTCGTCACCCTCCTCCTGGCCGAGCTCGATGAGGACCCCGACGTCCTCGATCCGGCCCTCCAGCTCGAGGAAGCGGTCGAGGGTGCCCTGGAGGAAGGAGAGCTTGCCGGTCACGCGGGTGGCGTTGTCCTGGTCGTCCCAGAGGTCGGGAGCGGCGACCTGGTCGCCGAGGTCCTTGATCTCCTCGCGCATGCCGTCGAGGTCCAGGACCTGACCGATGGTGTGCATCGTCGCCTGGAGCTGCTTGATCTGGGTCTCGAAATCTGGGCCTGCCACACGCGCAGGCTACTCGTGGAGCCTGGCAGCACGACAAACGAGAGCTGCTGCCGAGTGCCTGCGCCGGCCCCGCCACCGTCCTACACTCGACGAGCGGCTGGCCCAGACGCACGCTCGCCCGCCGGACCCGACTCCTGGAGCACCCCACATGCACCTGAACCGCCTGCTCGCAGGTGTGACCGCTGCCCTGCTGAGCCTCGCGCTCACAGCCTGCACGGACGACGCCGTGTCCGCAGGGCCTCAGCGCAGCCTCACGATCGGGATCGACGCGGATGCACCCGGCTTCGCCGAGCTGGAGGGCGACGAGCTGGTGGGCTTCGACATCGACGTCGCCCGCTACGTCGCCACCGCGCTGGGGTGGACCGCGCAGGAGATCGACTTCGTGCCGATCGCGCCGGGAGATCGGGAGGAGAGCCTGCAGAACGGCGACGTGGACCTGGTCGTGGGGACCTATCGGATGACACCGGAGCGCAGCCGCCTCGTGGACTTCGCCGGGCCCTACCTCACCGCCAAGCAGGACCTGCTGGTCACCTTCGACAACGCCGGGATCACCGGCCCACACAGTCTCGACGGGCGTCGCCTGTGCTCGGTGCGGGGCTCCGACGACAGCGCCGTGCTCACCTCGGACCGCTTCTCCCCCGACGCCCGCGTCGTCACCCGCGCGTCCCTGCGCGAGTGCGTCGACGCGGTGCGCGACGGTGACGCCGGAGCGGTCAGCGCCGACGACGTCGTGCTGAGCGGTTTCGTCGCGGAGGATCCCCAGGAGCTCAAGGTGGTCGAGTCGCCGTTCGCCACGCACCGTTTCGGCATCGGCCTGCCCCAGGGGTCGCCCGATGTCGCGGTGATCACCGACCTCCTGGCCGAGTGGATCTCGTCGGGCAACTGGCGAGCCAGCTACGTGACGCACCTCGGGGACGGCGGTCTGCCGCTTCCGCGGCCGCCGTCACCGGGCATCGGCTGACCGCCCTACTTCTTGGCGGTCACGTAGAGCTTGATGACGCCCTCGATGACCACGGTGCCGTCGTCGCGCACGCCACGCACCCGCACGGGCAGCTGCGGGTCGGCTCCGGTCCACTGCTCGGCGTCGGTCTCGGCGATGCAGGTGATGTCGCTGGTCGCCTTGGCCGTGTAGGTGACGTCCATCCCCTGCGGGATCCATCGCCTGTCGTCCGGGATCGAGGCCTCGGCCAGGGCACCCATGGCCGCCTCGAGGCCGTTGCACAGCGCGATCGCGTGGACGGTGCCGATGTGGTTGTGGACCCCTCGCCGCTTGGGGATCACCAGCTCGGCGTAGTTGGCGCGCAGCTCGACGAACCGCGGGCGGATGGTGGAGAAGTACGGCGCCTTCTGGCTGAAGGCGATCGAGAACGCCTTCTTGCCCAACGTCGTGCCGACCACGGGAAGGCTGCTGGCGGTGCGCCACAGGGAGAGGACCTGGCTCATGCCAGGACATATTACCCGCTGGTAACCATGCCGGACCGCCCGGCCGTCACCCCAGCGACAGGAAGAGCTTCTCCAGGTGCTCGATCTGCTCCTCGGTCACGGCCCCGCCGTCGTCGACGCTGCCGCGCCACTCCGCGGCCACCATCGCGAAGCCGGCCCGGTCCAGGGCGCTGGTGACCGCCTTGAGCTGGTTGAGGACGGAGGAGAGCTCGCGTCCCTCCTCCATCATCCTCAGCACCCCGGCGAGCTGCCCCTGAGCGCGCTTGATGCGATTGAGCACCGCCGTACGGTCGCTTCCAGATGGCGACATGGCCCCACACCCCTTTGTCTGTCCGGCAAACCTCGACCCCACGCCGAGACGCCCCCCAGTGCGGGAACCTCGGTGGCTTCCCTTGCGGACGATCACTGGAACCGTCGAGCCCCGAGAGGCCCGGCGAGTCGCAGTTACAACGTTCCATTGAACCAGGGGTTACGCCGGGGTGGGTATCTCATGGACAGGCTCAGCCGCCGCACCGCCGTCGGCAGCGGCCAGCAGCTCCACCCGGTTGCCGTGGGCGTCGAAGGTGTGCAGCCGCTCGAAGCCGGCGAACGTGTGCCGCTGGCTCTCGTCGACCTCGCAGCCCAGCGCCCTCAGCCGCGCGGCCACGGCGTCGAGCTCGGCGACCGAGTCGAGGAGCAGCGCCGGATGCGCCTTGCGGGCCGGCGCGAACGGGTCCTCGACCCCGACGTGCAGCTCCAGGGTCACAGCTCCGTCGGCGTCGCGGTGGCGGACCCACAGCCCACCGCGCCCCCGCAGCGACTCGGGCTTGGGCTCCTCGACCAGGCCGAGGCCCTCGACGTAGAACGCGCGTGCCGCCGGCTCACCCCCCGGCGGACAGGCGACCTGAACGTGGTGCAGCCTCATCGCGCACCCCGCGCGACCTGCGCCACGACGAAGATGCGCCGGAACGGCAGGAGCACCCGACCCCGGTCCGAGGCCGGGTAGGCCGTCCGCAGCCTCGCCTTGAGCTCCTTCTCGAACTCCCCTCGGAGCCCGGCGGACGCGGCCTCCAGGGCCTGCAGGGTCGGCCGCGCCCCGGTGCCACTCACCCAGGTGAAGACCGGGTCGGGATCGGCGCGCGTCGACAGCACGTGCAGGTAGATCGTCTCCCAGGCGTCGACGGCGCAGCCGAGAGCGGCGAGCGCCTCCAGGTAGACCGCCGGGTCGTGGCTCGCTGGCGTGGCCAGGCTGCGGGTGTGGGCGACGTACGGCGCCTCGTCGGCGAGCACGCGTCGGATCTCGTGGCTCGGCTCGGCGAAGTTGCCGGGCACCTGGAACGCCAGCCAGCCTCCCGGCGCGACCGCTTCCACGAGGCGGGGCAGGAGCTCGAGATGACCGTCGACCCACTGCAGGGTCGCGTTGGAGACCAGCACGTCGACGGGTGCGTCCGGTCGCCACTCACGCAGGTCGGCGACCCCGAACGAGAGCGACCCGACGCCGTCACGGCGGACATCGTCGGGGCGGGCGAGGTCGGGGCGGGCGAGGTCGCGGCGGGCGAGGTCGCGACGGGCGAGATCGCGACGGGCGGCGGCGATCATCTCGGGGCTGGAGTCGAGGCCGGTCACCCGCGCCTGCGGCCAGCGTTCGGTGAGCAGATGGGTCAGGTTGCCGGGACCGCACCCGAGGTCGACCACGGTGTTGACCACGGTGGCATGAGCGGCAGCGTCGATCTGGGCGATCAGGTCGACGAACGGCCTGCCACGTTCGTCGGCGAAGGTGAGATAGCGCTCGGGATCCCACGAGTGTGGCTGCGTGCCGGCCATCGGAGGCCTTTCTCTTGACGTCAAGATACTTCAGGGTGCTCCCGATTTATCTCGATGTCAAGATTCTTGAGGGGGCGTAGAGTGCGCGGCATGCGTGACGAGGTGGACGACCTGATGGAGGCCTGGGCGCGCGAGCGTGCCGACCTCGACCTCGAGCCCGTCGCCGTGTTCAGCCGGATCTCGCGACTGGCCCGCCACGTGGACCTGGCTCGCCGTACGGCGTTCAGCGCGCATGGCATCGAGTCGTGGGAGTTCGACGTCCTCGCCGCCCTGCGCCGCGCGGGCGCGCCGTACGAGCTCTCGCCCGGGCGCCTGCTGCGCGAGACGCTGGTCACCAGCGGCACGATGACCAACCGGGTCGACCGGCTGGCCGGTCGCGGCTTCGTCGAGCGCTCCCCCGACCCCGGCGACCGTCGCGGAGTGATCGTGCGACTGACTCCGGAGGGCAAGACCGCCGTCGACGGCGCCTTCGAAGCCCTCCTCGACGCCGAGCGCGCTCTGCTCGCCGACTTCGCCGCCGACGACCAGACCCGGCTGGCCGGCCTCCTGCGGTTGCTACTCTCGCCGTTCGGGTCGCCGTCGGCGGGGTAGTCGCGCTGTCGGGTCAAGCCGTCGCGCCATTCACCGGCTGGCCGGTGAAACAGGCACTTGGACGATGACCGGTCATCGTCCAAGTGCACCATTCACCGGCTGGCCGGTGAAACCGGTCGCTCCCGCCGCCCCGCTAGCCCGACAACCGCTACTCGACGACCTCGGAGGCCTCGAGCCACTCCATCTCGAGGTCGTCCTTCTCGGCCAGGAGCTGCTGCAGCTCGGCGCCCAGGGTGGCCAGGCGCTCGTAGTCGTCGGTGCTCTGCTCGAGCTCCTTGTTGAGCTCGATCTCGCGGAGCAGCACCCGCTTGAGCTGCTTCTCGATCCGGGAGATCGCCTTGCGGGCGGCGCGTTCCTCGGCGGAGCCGGGCTTGGCTTTCGTCGGTACGACGTTGTCCCCGGGGCTGCCTGCCAGCTCGCGGGGTCTCGTCTCGCCGCCACGCCCTCCTCCGTCGGCCGTGCCGCTCGCTCGACCTTCGGTCGTACTCGGGCCTGCCTCGTCCCTCGGCAGTCCCGACGCCCTCCGCTCCAGGTACTCGTCCACCCCGCGCGGCAGCATCGACAGCTGCCCGTCACCGAGCAGCGCCCAGACGGAGTCGGTGACGCGCTCGAGGAAGTAGCGGTCGTGGGAGACGACCACGAGGGTGCCGGGCCAGGCGTCGAGGAAGTCCTCGAGCACGTTGAGGGTCTCGATGTCGAGGTCGTTGGTGGGCTCGTCGAGCAGCAGCACGTTGGGCTCGGTGAGCAGCAGCTTGAGCAGCTGGAAACGACGCCGCTCGCCACCCGAGAGGTCGCCCAGGCGTGCCGTGAGCCGGTCGCCGGTGAAGCCGAAGCGCTCGAGCATGGAGGTGGCGGTGATCTCGCCGGTCGCGGTGGTCGTGACCCGGCGGATCGCCTCCACGGTGGGCAGCACCCGGCCGTCGGGGTCGACGTCGTCGAGGGCCTGGGTGAGGTGCTGCAGCGCGACCGTGCGGCCGAGCTTCATCTTTCCCGCCCGCGGGGCGAGGGTGCCGGAGAGCAGCGAAAGCACCGACGTCTTGCCGGCGCCGTTGACGCCCACGATCCCGACGCGGTCACCGGCGCCGAGGCGCCACGTGGCGCCCGACAGCAGCTGCCGCTCGCCGCGGAAGAGGTCGACGTCCTCGACGTCGACGACGTCCTTGCCGAGCCGTTGGGTCGCGAACTTCTGCAGCTCGAGACGGTCACGCGGCGGCGGCTCGTCCTCGATGAGCTGGTTGGCGGCGTCGATGCGGAACTTCGGCTTCGACGTGCGGGCGGGGGCCCCTCGACGCAGCCACGCGAGCTCCTTCTTCATCAGGTTCTGGCGGCGCGCCTCGGACGCCGAGGCCTGGCGTGCCCGCTCGGCCTTGGCGAGCACGAACGCGGCGTACCCACCCTCGTAGACGTCGACCTGGCCGTCGTGGACTTCCCAGGTCCACTGGCACACCTCGTCGAGAAACCACCGGTCGTGGGTGACCACCACGAGCGCAGACGTACGGCGGCGCAGGTGCCCGGCCAGCCAGGCCACCGCCTCCACGTCGAGGTGGTTGGTCGGCTCGTCGAGGACGATCAGCTCGTGGTCGCCCAGCAGCAGGGCCGCGAGCGCGCAGCGACGTCGCTCGCCGCCGGAGAGCCCGAGCACCGCGCGGTCCAGCTCGACGCCGGCGAGGAGCTCGGTGACGATCTCGCGCAGCGTGGAGTCGGCCGCCCACTCGTGGTCGGAGCGGCCGCCGAGCACGGCCTCGCGCACGGTGTGGCTGTCGACCAGCTCGTCGCCCTGGTGCAGGTAGCCGATGAGGAGGCCGCGCTGCTGGGAGACCCGGCCGCGGTCCGGCCCCTCGATCCCGCTCATCACCTCGAGCAGGGTGGTCTTGCCGTCCCCGTTGCGTCCGACGATGCCGATCCGGTCACCCGCGCCGACGCCGAGGGAGACCTCGGCCAGCAGGGGGCGGATGCCGTAGGACTTGGAGACCTTCTCCAGGTTGAGGAGGTTCTGCTGGGCCATCAGGCGTGGTCCTTGACGAGATGGGCACCGGCGACGGCGCCGTTGGCGACGAGCACGTTGTCGTGCCCCGAGCGGAGGAGGGCGCCGGCCAGGTCGCGGGCGTGGTCGGCGGACTCGCACAGGAAGACGCAGGTGGGCCCGGACCCGGACACCAGCCCACGCAGCGCCCCCTCGCTCTCGCCACGACTGATCAGCGCACCGAGCTCGGGGCGCAGGTCGACGGCGGCCTCCTGGAGGTCGTTGTGCAGCGTGCGGGCCAGGCTCACGGGCTGACCGGTGCGCAGCGCCCCGAGGAGCAGGTCGGCCTCCGGCGGCTCCGCCGGTGCGTCGGGGAAGAGCTTGTCGAAGTGCCGGTAGACCTCCGGGGTCGAGAGTCCGGCCCGGTCGGGCACGAGCACCCACCACCAGGTGCCGACGTCGGCCACCGACTCGACGAGCTCGCCGCGACCGGTGCCGAGCGCCGTACCCCCGATCAGGGCGAACGGAACGTCGCTCCCCAGCTCGGCCGCGATGTGGAGCAGGTCGTCGTCGCTGGTGTCGAGGTCGAAGGCCCGGTCCAGGGCCACCAGGGCAGCGGCGGCATCGGCCGAGCCACCCGCCAGGCCGCCTGCCACCGGGATCGCCTTCTCGATGTCGAGGCGGCCCACGAGCTCGCGGCCGTGCAGACGTCCCAGCGCGATCGCGGCGGCGTGGGCGAGATTGTGCTCATCCGTGGGCACGCCGTCCAGGTCGATCCAGTCGCTGCCACCCACCACGACCTGCAGACTCCGGTCACCGCCACCGTCACCGTCGCCGTGGCGCGTGGCCGTGACGTCGTCGCACAACCCGATCGCCTGGTAGACGGTCGTGAGCGGGTGGAAGCCGTCCTCGCGCGGGGCGCCCACGCCGAGGTGGAGGTTGATCTTCGCGGCGGCGCGCACGGTCACCGGGAGTGACCGGCCGATCCGCGACGACGTCGAGCCGGTGGGTGGCGGTGTCATCTCAGTCCTTCGGCGAGCACGGCGAACTGCTCGATCGTGAGCGCCTCCCCGCGGGTGAGCGGGTCCACGCCCGCGTGGTCCAGGGCGGCCTCGACGGCCGCGGCGGAGCCGAAGACGTCGCGCAGCACCCCGCGCAGCGCCTTGCGGCGGTGGGCGAAGGCGGCGTCGATCACGGCGAAGACCTCGTCACGAGAAGCAGTGGTGGGCGGTGGCTCGCGGCGGGCCCAGGCGACCAGCCCCGAGTCGACGTTGGGCGAGGGCCAGAAGACGTTGCGCCCGATCGCGCCGGCGCGGCGTACGTCGGCGTACCAGGCCGCCTTGAGCGAGGGGACGCCGTACGCCTTGGTGCCGGGGCGGGCCGCAAGCCGGTCGGCGACCTCGGCCTGGACCATGACCAGGCCTCGTTCGAGGGACGGCAGCAGCGCGAGCAGGTGCAGCAGCACCGGCACCGACACGTTGTAGGGCAGGTTGGCGACCAGCGCGGTGGGCGCGGGGCCCGGCAGGTCGGTGATCCGCAACGCGTCGGCGTGGACGAGCGTGAAGGCATCGGCCTGCGCGGGTGCGTACTCCGCGATCGTCGTCGCCAGCAGGCCGGCCAGCTTGTCGTCGATCTCGACGGCCGTCACGTGCCGGGCCACGTCGAGCAGGGCGAGGGTCAGCGACCCGAGGCCAGGACCGACCTCGATGACCACGTCGGCGTCGGTGATGGCGGACTCGCGCACGATCCGGCGGCAGGTGTTGGCGTCGATCACGAAGTTCTGGCCACGCTGCTTGGTGGGACGCAGGTCCAGCACGCCGGCGAGACGACGGACGTCCGCCGGTCCGAGGTACCTCGGACCGGCGGACGACGTCATGGGCTGAAGGTTATGCGTGGGGGCTGGGCGTCGGCTCACTGGCATCTCCGTTACACCGGTGGCTCGCACGCTCACTGCCCGACGTCGGTCGTCGAGTAGCCCGGCCACGCGACGCAGGAGCGGGCCGGGCGTATCGAGACACCCGCACCCATACGCCACCGTCTGAGCACGGCTCACGGCGTCCCGATACGCCAGGGGCTCGACTAGCGCGGCAGCCCGAGCTTGGCCGCGCAGCCGGGCCACGCGCCGTACCCGCCCCGAGCGGCGCGCAACCGCTCGGCGACGGCGATCTGGGTGGCACGTGAGTTGTTGCTCGGCAGTCCGGTGCCGCCGTAGGCCTGCCACGTGCCGAGGTTGAACTGCAGCCCGCCGTAGTAGCCGTTGCCGGTGTTGATCGCCCAGTTGCCGCCCGACTCGCACTGCGCGAGCCGGTCCCAGACGGTGCTGCCACCGGCGAAGTTCGGCGCCGCGGCGGGGGGCGGGGTCGGCTTGGGCTTGGTGCCGACGCGCACGATCGCGTCGACCGGCTCGCGGGTGACCTTGGCCTTGAGGACCTTGCGCTTGGTGAGCTCGCCGTTGACGTAGACCAAGCGGTACTTCACGTTGCGCAGGCCCGGCGTGCCGGCTCGTTCGGTCGCGGTGGTGCCGACGGTCAGGGAGGAGTCGTCCTTCCTCTGCGTGCTGAAGTCGATCTCCTCGCCGGCGACGGACTTCTTCTTCCAGCGCACGTCGGTGAAGACGATCCGGTCGCCGTCGGCGACCTCGGCGTCCAGCGCGGGCTCGGTGCGGTCGCGCTTGCCGACCTCGACGCCCATCTGCTCCAGGGCCCCCTCCACGGTCATCGCCGGGATCTTGCGGACCTTCTTCTTGCCCGCGACCTTGAAGGTCAGCTTCTTGGGCGTCACGACCTCCAGCTCGAGGCCTCCACGGTCGATGTCCGCGCCGCGGCTGCTCGAGAGCCGCGAGTCGTCGTACGTCGCGCCGATCTCGCCGAGTGCCGAGTCGACGTCGGTGGAGGTCACCCAGTGCGTGGTGGTCTCGCCGTCGACGGTCAGCTCGACCGGACGCCCGAGGCGCACCGTGATCAGCGCGCCGTCCTCGACAGGCTCGTCGAGGGCCGGGGCGACCAGGTCGTGCTCGCCGATCTCGATGCCCTCGTCGGCCAGCACGTCGGCAACGGTGGCGCCACGCGACGAGACCTCACGCGCCTCGCCGTCGACCGCGACCGTGAGGTCCGTGCCGAGGGCGGCGTAGCCGTACGTCGTGCCCGCCACCGCGAGCAGCGCCATCGCGATCAGCGAGGCCAGGACGGCCTTGCTGCGCACGAGGCTGCTGAAGCGGCCGCGCTCGGCACCGCCGGCTGCGACGGGCGCCGCGGCTCCGGTGGCTGCGGTGGCCCCGGTCGTCTGAGGGTCGAGGTCGTCGTGGATCGGCACAGTGCTCCGAACGTCGTACTACCCGGGCCTCGGGAGGTCGGCGCCGAACCACGCGCTCGCGGTGCGGTGCCGAACGGAACGTCCCCGATCCCGGCCAACAGCGCCCCACGAGACCAGCGTTCGCAAGCGAAGTGCAAACTCAGCTAGCACCCTGCCGCGGGGCAGCGTGGTCAGGATCACGTAAGAGACATCTCTACTTCACACGATCCTCACGACGCGGTCTCGGGCGGTCTCGGGCGGTCTCGGGCGTCGTCGCCGGCATGCTCACCAGGCGCCACCGAACGCCGTGAACGTGTTCGCCTCCACCGCGCGGCACAGCTCCTCGAGGTCGTCGCCACGGGCCTCGGCCATCGAGCGCATCGTGAGCGGGACCAGGTAGGAGGCGTTGGGCCGACCCCGGTAGGGCGTGGGCGTGAGGTAGGGGGCGTCGGTCTCGACGAGCACCCGGTCGCGTGGCGCCACGACGAGGGCGTCGCGCAGGGGCTGGGCGTTCTTGAACGTGACGGTGCCGGAGAAGGAGAGGAAGGCGCCCCGGTCCAGGCAGCGCCGAGCGACGTCGGCATCACCGGAGAAGCAGTGCATCACCCACCGCTCGGGCGCGCCCTCCTCGTCGATGACGGCGAGCACCTCCTCGTGGGCGTCTCGGTCGTGGATCACCAGGGTCTTGTCGAGCCGCTTGGCGAGGTCGATGTGGCGCCGGAACGACGCGACCTGCGCCGCGCGCCCCTCCTCGCCGGTGCGGAAGTGGTCGAGCCCGGTCTCCCCCACCGCGCGAACGCGGTCGTGGGTCTGCGCCAACGCCTCGATCTCGGCCAGCGCCTCCTCGAGGGTCCCCTCCTCGTCGAGGCGGGGCGCCTCGTTGGGGTGCAGCGCGACGCCGGCGACCAGGGCGTCGTACGACGTCGCCGCCGTCACCGCCCAGCGGGCGCCGGGCAGGTCGCACCCGATCTGGACGATCCGGGGCACCCCGACCGCGGCGGCCGAGGCGAGCGCCTCCGCGACGGCTCCGGCCCGGTCGGGACCCTCGTGCGCGATGTCGAGGTGGCAGTGGTTGTCCACGACAGGGTGGGGCAGCGCCTCGGGGGCCGGAGGCGCCTCTCCCTCGCGGCGCGGGCTCACGACACGGACGCGCGACGCTCGAGGATCGCCGAGGCGAGAGCCTCCGGCGCCTGGGTGGGGATCCAGTGGGAGACGCCGCTGAGCTCGACGAACTCGTAGGGCCCGGACACGTGCGGCGGCGTCAGCTCGGTGCCGCGCCGCCCGAGCGCGGCGTCCTCGTCGCTCCACACGAGCGTGGTCGGGACCGTGACGTCGGTGTCACGTGCGGCCGAGCCCATCAGCGGGAGTGCGCGGTACCAGGCCAGACCGCCCGGCAGGGCGCCGTACTCGAGGATCTCGCGACGACACCGCGCCACCTCGGCCGACGTCATCCCGATCTGCTTCAGCGACCTCAGCAACACCTGGGGCACGAAGCGACCCACGAGATCGACCAGCAACGGCACCTGGAAGAGCAGCATGTACCAGGACTTCAGCCCTTGGCTGCTGGTCGCCACCGCCCGGAGGAAGGCCATCGGGTGCGGGACCGACACCGCGGTCCAGGACCGCACCAGGTCGGGCCGGCGCGCCGCGACGCTCCACCCGACGATGGCCCCCCAGTCGTGGCCGACGAGGTCGACCGGCTGGCCGATCTCCTCGATCAGCGCGATGGCGTCGTCGCCCAGCGCCCCGATCCGGTAGTTCCAGCGGCCGAAGGGCCGCGCGCGCGGTGAGTAGCCGCGCTGGTCGGGGGCGTAGGTGCGCACGCCCTCGGCGTGGAGGAGCGGCGCGACGTCGCGCCAGCAGGTCGCGCGCTCGGGGAAGCCGTGCAGCAGCACCGCCGGCGTGCCGTCGAGCGGCCCGTCGTCGAGGACGTCGAAGGTCAGCCCGCTGCGCTGGTACGACGTGATCCGGGCGGGTCCCGCGCCGGAGCCGGGGGCGGGAGCGGTCATCGGACGTGCACCGCCTGGTAGACCTCACGCTTGGGCACGCCAGCGAGGCGGGCGACGTCGAGGATGGCGTCCTTGCGAGTCATGCCCTGATCCTCTCGCGCCCGGACCTCGGCGCGCAGGGTGGCGTCGTCCGTCGAGATGGCCGCGGCCGGTGACGCCCCGGCGACCACGATCGTGACCTCGCCGCGCACCCCCTCGGCAGCCCACGCCACCAGCTCACCGAGCGGGCCGCGGCGTACCTCCTCGTGGGTCTTGGTGAGCTCGCGGCACACCGCCGCCGGGCGGTCCTCGCCCCAGGCCTCCGCCATCGCGGCGAGTGCGGCCTCGGTGCGGTGCGGTGCCTCGAAGAAGACCAGGGTGCGCTGCTCGGCGGTCAGGTCGGCCAGGCGACGCGAGCGCTCCCCCGCCTTGCGCGGCAGGAACCCCTCGAAGCAGAACCGGTCGACGGGCAGGCCCGAGACGGCCAGCGCCGTCAGGACCGCGGAGGGTCCCGGCACGGCGGTGACCCGCACCCCGGCCTCGACCGCGGCGGCGACCAGGCGGTAGCCCGGGTCGGAGACGCTCGGCATGCCCGCGTCGGTCACGAGCAGGACCCGGCGCCCCGCCAGGAGGTCCTCGACGAGACCCGGCGTACGGCGTTGCTCGTTGCCCTCGAAGTAGGAGACGACGCGCCCGGTGATCGTCACACCCAGGTCGGTGGTCAGCCGCTTGAGCCGGCGGGTGTCCTCGGCCGCGACCACGTCGGCCGTCGAGAGCTCCTCGGCCAGTCGCGCCGGCGCGTCGCCCGGCTGCCCGATCGGGGTCCCGGCCAGGACGAGCACGCCCGCCTCGTCGGTCGCGCCGGCCACGTCCGCCCGTGTGTCCTCGTCCTCAGCCACCCCTCGATCATGTCAGTACAGTTTCGCTCCGTGACCGCGCTCGACGACCAGCCCGCCGAGGGTCTGTCGTCGACGGCCGACGGCCGCGCCGTGCCGACGGCGTGGGAGCGGGTCCGACGCCGTGCCGCAGCGCTGGAGGACCGGCGCGCCGGGTGGCTGGCGGCGGTCGCGGTGACGCTGTTGGCCTTCGGCATGCGGGTGTGGGACCTCGGCACGCCGCGTCGCTTCGCCTTCGACGAGACGTACTACGCCAAGGACGCCTGGTCGATGGCCAACCACGGCTTCGTGCGCAACTACCTCGACAAGGTCGGAGACCTCAAGATCGACCAGGCGATCCTGGACGGCAGCACCCAGGGGATCTGGGACGACGGCCCGTCGATGATCGTGCACCCCGAGGTCGGCAAGTGGCTCATCGCGCTGGGCGAGAAGGCCTTCGGGATGGATCCGTTCGGCTGGCGGATCGCCTCGGCGGTGATCGGGTCCCTGATGGTCCTGGTGCTCATCCGACTCACCCGGCGCCTGACCGGGTCGACGCTGCTCGGGCTGGTGGCCGGGCTGCTGCTGGCTTTCGACGCGCTGCACTTCGTGCTCTCCCGCCTGGCGCTGCTCGACATCTTCCTGGCCTTCTTCCTCCTGTGTGGCGTCTCCTGCCTCGTCAACGACCGCGACTGGCACCGCGCCCGGCTGGCCAGGTTGCTCGATCCTGCCGCCCCTCCGGGTCGGGGCCAGTGGGGACCGGTGCGAGGTGTGCTCTGGCGACCGTGGTTGCTGCTCGGCGGGATCAGCTTCGGGCTGGCGCTCGGCACCAAGTGGACGGCCGCCTACCCGTTGGCGGCGTTCGGGATCCTGGTGTGGGTCTGGAGCGCCGGGGCCCGGCGCTCCTTCGGGGTGCGCTGGTCACTGCTGCGCGGCGCGGTGGCCGACGGCCTGCCGGCGTTCCTCCAGCTGGTCGTGGTCGCCTTCCTCGTCTACGTGGCCACCTGGACCGGGTGGCTGATCCACGCCGACGAGTACGAGCAGAACCTCTCGAGCACGCAGTACACCGGCTTCCTCGAGGAGCGTCCGTGCACCGGCTCGGGCGAGGACCGCGAGACCGACAACGTCAGCGACGACGATGCCCGGTGGGCGACCGCCACCGAGCCGGATGCCAGCGGCCTGGGCGAGGTCTGGCAGTCGCTGCGCTCCCTCGCCAGCTACCACCACGACGTCTACATCTTCCACACCCACTACCTCAACTGCAGCAACCATCCCTACCAGTCGGCACCGTCCGGCTGGCTGCTCGACAACCGTCCCGTCGGCGTGGCCACCGAGCTCGACGTGCAACCCGGCGAGCAGGGCTGCACGGCCGCCGAGGGCTCGGTCTGCTACCGCCAGGTCCTGCTCATCGGGACGCCGATCCTGTGGTGGGGAGCCTGCCTGGCCCTGATCGCCGCAGCCGTCCTGTGGATCGGCACCCGTGACTGGCGCTTCGGGGTCGCCATCGTCGGGACCCTCTCGACCTGGCTGCCCTGGCTGCTGTACGACGAACGGCCGATCTTCCTCTTCTACGCGATCGCGTGCCTGCCCTTCATGGTCCTCGCGGTCGCGCTGGTGATGGGCAGGCTGATCGGGCCCTCCCGGCTGCCCTCGACGCGGCGCACGCTCGGCGTCGTCGTCTCCGGGTCGTTCGTCGTCCTGGTCCTGCTCAACTTCGCCTACTTCTACCCGATCCTGTCCTTCGACGTGATCCCGCGAGCCTCCTGGCTCAACCGGATGTGGTTCAGCCGCTGGATCTGACGGTCGACCCGACGGTCGATCCGACGGTGCCGCCACCCCTGGGTGAGAGCACCGCCGGACTACGGTGGCGTCATGACTTCCTGGACACCCGGGTGGGGCGAGTTTCCGCCGTCGTTGCTGGACTTCTGGACCGAGCGGCACCTGTGCACGTTGACCACGCCGCGCCCCGACGGACGACCGCACGTCGTACCGGTCGGGGTCGCACTGGACCACGAGCAGGAGTGTGCCTGGGTGATCACGTCCGGGTCGTCGCGCAAGGTGCGCAATCTCCTGGCCGCCGGGTCCGGCGGTGCCCCGGTGGCCGCCTGCGCGGTCGACGGTGCCCGGTGGTCGACCCTCGAGGGCGTCGCGACCGTCCTGCACGACCCGGCTTCGGTTGCTCGCGCCTGCGAGAGGTACGCCGCGCGCTACCGCGTGCCGCGGGACAACCCGGCCCGGGTGGCGATCCGGATCTCGGCGCGCCGCTTCACCGGGTCGGCCTCGCTCCTGGAGCCGGGCGCCGGCGGCTGAGCGCCGGCGGAGGGATCAGTCGGAGGCGCTGTCCCCGGCGGGCTCGGCCTCGCACGAGTTGGCAAAGGCGAGCAGGTCGGCGGAGTCGAAGTGCGAGGGATCCTCGTGGATGCCGCTGGCGGGGAAGTAGGAGACGTCGACACCGCGCGCGTCGAGCTGGGAGACCAGCGCGCCGCCGTTCTCGTCGATCGGCACCCAGGGGTCGTCGGGTGAGGCGACGACGCGGTAGCGCACTTCAGCGGGCAGGTCGGCCACGTTGCGCACCGGATTGCGGTCCTCCGGCACGACCGGACCGTAGGCGAGCTGGATGAACTTGGTCGCCGTCGGGACGTCGTCCATCCGGTTGAGCGAGATCGCCGGCTTCACGCCGTACCAGCAGGTCGGCGGGGTGGCGCCATGGAGCATCGCGTTGAGCGAGGTCGCGCCGCCCATGGAGCCGGAGACCCAGAGCGAGACCGGCATCCCGACCTGCTCCTCGGCCCATGCGGTCAGGCGCACGGTGTCGTCGGTGGTCTCGTCGTTGCCCCAGGCCTGCAGGTGGAACTCCGAGGAGGCGATGGCGTAGCCCTCGCGGGTCAGGGTGCGCAGGAAGGGTCCGTCGATCTTGTCGTTGACGCCGCCGCCCTGCCCGTGGAACCAGATCACCAGGCCCTTGGGCTGCCCCGCGCCCGTCGGCAGGGTGAGTCTGACGTCCTCGCCGTTCAGGTTGTCGCGCACGACCGAGCCGGCCGTCTCGCCGCTGGCTCCGGCGGTCAGGACGCTGACCAGCACGGCAAGAACTGCCACCACGGCCACCCGCATGTGCCGTCTCCCCCGGTCGTTGGGCGCCCCTGGGCGCCGATGTACGCGACGGAGTGAAGTGTAGGCGTTGGCGTCAGCGACACGCGATTCGCACGGGTCGCAGGGGGCGTCATCGTTGACAGGGTGTGAGCGAATTCATACGGTCTCTTAGGTGTCGCAGTCGGCGACCTCGTGCCGCATGAGTGGAGAAGACGTGACCCAGCAGGATGTCGCCGAGGCCGGCGGTGTGATCCTCTCGCTCGACCAGGTCCACGATGCCTCCGTGGGTGGCAAGGCCTACGGCCTGGCGCGACTGGTCGGCATGGGGCTCGCCGTCCCCCCGGCGTTCGTGATCCGCGACGCCCGGCAGGGCGCCTACCCCGAGGACCTGGACGAGCGCCACCGCGCGCTCGGCAACACCGCGGTCGCGGTGCGGTCCTCCGCCCAGGGGGAGGACGGCGCGGAGGCCTCCTTCGCCGGGCAGTACGAGACCGTCCTCGGCGTCGCCGACAGCCACGAGCTGCGCGACGCCATCGACCTCTGCGTCGCCTCCGCCGCGACCGAGCGGGCGAAGAGCTATCAGGCGGACACGCTCGAGGGCGCCTCGGTGAGCATGAACATCGTCGTGCAGCGCATGGTCGACGCCGCGGTCGCCGGAGTCGTCTTCACCGCCGACCCGGTGAGTGCCCGACGCGACCTGCTCGTCATCGACGCCGTCGCCGGCCTCGGTGAGGCGCTGGTCAGCGGCGAGGCCACCCCCGACCACTACGGAGTCACCCTGGACGGCCGGGTCGTCGGACGCGAGCTGGTCGGAGAGGCGCCGCTGCTGAGCGACGAGCAGGTCATGGAGATCGCCCAGCAGGCCCGCGCCGCCGCCGCGCACGAGGGTCACCCCCTGGACCTGGAGTGGGCCATCGACCGGTCAGGGGCGTTGTGCTGGCTGCAGGCCCGGCCGATCACGACACTGCCGGCCGACCTCAACGAGTTCGACTCGGTCCTCCCCCGCCCCGACGACGTGCTCACCATCAGCAACGTGAGCGAGATGATGCCGGGGGCGGTGTGCCCCCTGACGATGTCCTTCACCGGGTGGGGCATCGACTACGGGCTCCAGCACATGCAGGTCAGCGTCGGTGCGCGGCACGAGATCGACCCGACCTGGCAGGTGACCGCGTCGGCGTACGGTCATCTCTTCCTCAACCTCAGCGGCAACGTCATCATGTCGGCCGCGATCCTCGGCTCCAACGCCGACCAGACCGCGCAGACGATCTGTGGTCGGCTCGTCCCCGAGCTGACCGATCCACCACCGCTCCCCCTCGCTCGACGGGTGCTCAACACGGCGAAGCTGCTGCGCTTCTGCCTCAGCGCCCCTCGTGTCGTGGACGCCTTCGGCCGCGACCTCGCCAGGTTCTCGATCCGCCCCGGCCCCGATGCCGCCGCGACGTGGGCCGAGATCTCGGGCAAGCAGCAGTTCTTCGACCGCTGCATGGCGGTGCACATCCAGTCCTCGGCGCTGTCGGGGTTCCTGTGCTCGATCGTCGAGAACATGGTCTCGGGATCCTCCAACGCCAGCACCGTCGCCGAGCAGGCCGAGGCCGTGCGCCTGCTCGCCGGCGCCAGCGGCGTCGAGAGCGCGGTGATGCTCGACGAGCTCGACGACCTGCTCGACTCCGTGGCCGCACGTCCCCGGGCCTCAGGCGAGTTCGTCGAACCCAGCGTCGAGGCGGCACTCGCCTGGCTGCGCTCCGACCCGCTCCTGGCCCGCGACCTGGAGCGCTTCGTGGAGCATCACGGCCACCGCGGTTACCGAGAGCTGTGCGTGCGCGACCCTGCGTGGCGCGAGGACCTCTCGCCCCTGGTGCAGAGCATGCAAGTCGGCGTCCACGCCAGGTTGCTCACGGGCGGTCGGCGCGAGATCAGGACCGAGGTCGTCGATCCCGCGACGCTGACCCGAGGCCTGCGCCGGATCCTGCCCAAGGCCCACAACGCGATCCGACGCCGCGAGCACACCAAGTCCCAGCTGGTCGAGGTCGCCCACCGCTTCCAGCTCGCCTTCCGCCATCTCGGGGAGCAGCTCACTGCCGAAGGCGCCCTTCCGGACGCGGACCTCGTCTGCTTCTTCACCACCGACGAGCTGACGCCGTTCATCGCGAGCCCGACGCAGGCCGCCGTGCAGCAGGCGCAGGCCCGCCGCGTCGCACTGGAGCACCAGCAGCGCTTCGAGTTCCCCGAGATCTCGGTCGGACTGCCGCAACCGCTGGAGCCCCAGGTGCTCGACGTCACTGACGGGGTGCTGCAGGGACGTCCCGCCTCCCGTGGAGTGGTCGAAGGGGTCGTCCGGGTGGCGCACACTCTCGGCGAGGCCGCCCAGCTGTCCCCGGGCGAGATCCTGGTGACCCCCATCACCGACATCGGGTGGACGCCGTACTTCTCGCTCATCGGTGGGCTCGTGACCGACCTGGGCAGCTCGGTCTCGCACGGGGCGGTCATCGCCCGCGAGTACGGGCTCCCGTGCGTCGTCAACGCCCGGCAGGCGACCCGGTTCCTGCAGACCGGCGACCGGGTGCGCCTCGACGGCGACGTGGGGACCGTGACGCTGCTCGAGTCCGCAGGCGAGCAGTGACCCGGAGGCCGGCTATCTCCGCCGCTTCTTCGCCTTCTTCACCGCGATCCTCTCGGCCGCCTTCACGGACTCACTGAGGGCGTCGCCGAGGTAGGTGACCGTGGCGCGGGCCCGGCCTGGCTTACTGAATCGCTGGAGCTTGACGATCGCCCTGCCGTTCTCGAGGGTGGCGACGTAGCGCTTCTTGCCGATGTTCTTGGCGATCCGCACCCGCACCGTGCCGGTCGGGGAGACGATCTCGTCCTTGACGACGATCACCAGCCTGGCCTTGGTCTTGTGGGCCACGACCTTCCGGGGGCGCACCGTGAGCCTCAGTCCGGGCGTCGCCTTGACCACCTGGATGCTCGACACCGGACTCGTGCTGGGCCTCGTCGCGTCGTCCCCGAGGTAGCGGGCCTCGAGCGAGACCGCTCCGACGACGTCGAAGGGTCCGACGAGCGTCGTGGCGACGCCGTCGACCAGCGGCACGGTGGTGGCCGGGGCATCGCCGAGCGACAGCTCGACGTCGCCGGTCGGCGTCTCGCCCGCCGAGGTGACCTCCACCGAGACCGACACGGAGTCGTGCTTGACCGTCGCGCTGGCCGGCGCAGCGACCACGGACGTCGTCGAGTCCACCAGGTCGGGCTCCACGCCCGCCTTCACCTGGATGTCCCGGAAGTCCACCTCATCGATGAAGCTGCGATTCTGCAGTCCGACGAAGCCGCTGTCGACGTCACCCGCCTGCGTCTCCATCGCGTTGATCGACGTCCCGTTGAGCAACACCTCGACGGACGAGTCCGTCAGCTCGACGGTGAAGGTGTTCCACTCCCCGAGTGGTCGTACGGCGACCGCGACCGCGGCCGCGTCAGCCGGCTGAGCGCTGCTCCCCGTCGGCTCGATCGTCCCGGTGTCGGCGCCGATCGCGATGCCGAGGCCGCCCACGGGGTTGGCCCCACTACGACTGCTGGAGGCCAGGAAGATCTTCGAGTCGTCGTTCGACCCGTCGCGGCGCCAGTCCAGCTCCAAGGTGTAGGGCCCCGTCTGCGCCTCGGTGAGCCACTCGGCCCCGGGGCCTCGGAAGCTGCGGATGGAGCAGTCGGTCTGGCGCCCGAAACCGCCGGTGCCGGCCTTGCGCCAGGAGTCGAACGACGCGAACGTGCCGTCGAACAAGCCCACGTAGCCCGGCTTCACGGGCGTGGCCACGCACGGGTCCGGTGCGGTCCCACCCACCTGGATCGCGTCGAGGTTCAGCCGGCAGAAGTCGACGCCGCGGTCGCACTGGATCGTGAGGGTGTTGGCACCCTGGTCGAGCTGGACGTCGTACTGCACGAAGCGCCAGGCCTCCCAGTTCTCGAAGCTGGTCATCGGGAGGCTCATCTGCTGGCGGGCACCGCCGTTGGTCAGCAGGCCGATCGAGCGGGTGACGTTCTCGTCGGGGCCCAGCGGGCCGGCGGCGTAGCGCACGTAGACGGGGTAGGTGCCCGCGGCCGGGACGTCCACGCTCATCGTGGACGTCATCCCGGTCTCGCGGAACGTGTAGGAGCCGGTGCCGGAGAAGTTGCTGTGGTCCCCCGAGTTGAAGGCCGGCGGGCCTGCGGCGCCTCCACTGATCTCACCGTCCTCGACCTCCACCCAGGCGACGACCTCGTCCCCCACGGCCGCCGGCGCGGCAGTCGCGGCAGTCGCGGCAGTCGCGGCAGTCGCACTGCCGAGCGCCAGCAGCGGCGAGGCCAGAGTCAGGGCGAGCGCGGCTCCCAGCACGGCCGGCCTGGAGGCCTGCTCGGTGAGACCTCGTCGGACAGACCTGCGCAGCGCGTACATGGGACTCCTCGGTTCGGTGGTGTCGCGGCGAGCCGCCTGGGACCGTTCGCCCCGTCCGGCCGGTCGAACGTATGACGCCGATCACACAGAGTCAAGAATTGCGTCCACCATCATGATTATATTGCCACACTAGTTCATGGATGCGAACTCCTACGGATGGTGCGTCACCGGGAGTCCCCGTCGAGCGCGCCCAGCAGCCCCGACCAGTGCAGGGTGCACGGCGAGGCGTGCACTCCCAGACGTCCCACCCGGCCGGGTTGGTAGCCTCGCCGTGCCAGTCACGAGGGAACCCGGTGCGAGTCCGGGACTGACGCGCAGCGGTGTGGGTGACGGGCGGAGCAGAGCGGGCACACCAGCATCACCGTGTCCGGCAGTCACTGGGTCGAGTCGGCCCGGGAAGGCGCTCCGTGCCGGTTGATCTCGAGTCCGAAGACCTGCTGGCCCTTGCGGGGGACCCCGCGAGGCGAACGAGGGCGACGCGTACCAGCCCGAGCCGCCGAGGACGTCGTGCTTTCCGATCCAGCCACCTCCCCCAGGTCCCATGCCTCTCGCCCCAGGTCGCGCCGTGACCGCTGCCCCGGCGTCCTGCGCCCCTGGCTCGCCGACGACGGTGCCCTCGTCCGGGTCCGGCTGATCGGCGGCCGGCTGCCGTCGGCGGCCCTCGCCGCGCTCTCGGGCGTCGCCCAGCAGTACGGCGACGGCGACCTCCACGTCACCGGACGTGCCAACCTGCAGCTGCGCGGGCTTCCGCACGAGGCAGGGCGTCTCCCGGAGCACGTGGTGGCCGCGGTCGAGTCGACCGGGCTTCTCCCGAGCCGCAGCCACGAGCTGGCCCGCAACGTGATGGTCTCGCCCTCGACCGGGCTCGTCGGAGGTCGGACCGACCTGCGACCGGTCGCCGCAGAGCTCGACCGGCTGGTCTGCGAGACCCCCCACCTGGCGGCTCTTCCCGGCCGCTTCCTCTTCGTGCTCGACGACGGCCGCGGGGACCTCGTCGACCGGCCACCCGACCTCGGGCTGGTCGCCGTGGACGACAGCAGCGCCCAGCTCCGCATCGGCAGCACCGGCTGGGGCGAGACGGTCCCGATCCGTGAGGCAGCGGCCGCCCTCGTCGTCCTGGCCTCGAGATTCCTCGGCCTCCGCGGAGAGAGTGCCCGTGCCGCCTGGCACGTCGACGAGGTCGGCATCCCCCTCGCCGCGGCGCGCCCCCGCGACCCGCGCACCGACGTCCACCAGGACCCCCTGCCGTACGGACCCGACCACGTCGCGGCGCCCGAGGGCGTCCTCGCCCCCGGCCTCGTCGCCCGCCTGACGGCCTCTGCTCACGACCTCGTCGTCACACCGTGGCGTGGCGTCCTGCTCACCGGAGGAGCCCGATGACCCACCAGTCCCCTCCCGACGTCCTCGCCCCGCCGACGCGTCGCTTCGACTACGTCACCGACGGTCCGGCGATCTACGTCGCCTCGTTCGCGACCATCCGCCGCGAGAGCGACCTGAGCGATGTCCCTGCCGACGCCGAGAAGGTCGCCGTACGGATGATCCACGGCAGTGGTCAGGTCGACCTCGTCGAGGACCTCGTGATCCATCCCCGTCTCGCCTCCGCCGGCCGCGCGGCTCTCGCCGCCGGGGCGCCCATCCTGACCGACGCACGGATGGTGGCGATGGGGATCACCGCCGGACGACTCCCCGCCGACAACGACGTGCGCTGCTTCCTGACCGACGCGCGGGTCCCGGCGCTCGCCCGGGCCTGGAGCACGACGCGCACCGCGGCCGCCGTCTCCCTGTGGGAGCCGCACCTCGAGGGCGCCGTCGTGGCGATCGGCAACGCCCCGACGGCGCTGTTCCACCTGATGGAGATGCTCGTCGACGGTGCGCCTCGACCGGCGGCCATCGTGGGCTGCCCGGTCGGCTTCATCGGTGCAGCCGAGTCGAAGCAGGCCCTCGCGTCCTTGGCGAGCACGCACGGCATCGACGTGCCGTTCGTGACGGTGCGCGGCCGACGCGGCGGGTCGGCGATGGCCTCGTCCGCGGTCAACGCCCTGGCCTCGGAGGTGGAGTGATGACCGGCCGCTTCACCTGCGTGGGCCTGGGGCCCGGCGACCCCGAGCTGATCACGCTCAAGGCCGCCCGGATCATCGGCGAGGCCGACGTCGTCGCCTACCACGCAGGGGTCCGCAAGCAGTCGCACGCGCGCCGCATCGCCGCAGACCTGCTGCCCGACGGGGTTCTCGAGGAGGAGCTGCGCTACCCCGTGACCACCGGGTCGACCGACCACCCCGGCGGGTACGCCGGAGCGATCGCCGACTTCTACGAGGCATCCGCGGCGCGTCTGGCCGCACACCTGGAGGCGGGTCGTCACGTCGTCCTGCTGGCCGAGGGCGACCCGCTCTTCTACGGGTCCTCGATGTACATGCACGACCGGCTGGCCGACCGGTTCCCCACCGAGGTCGTGCCGGGAGTGCCGTCGTTCTCGGCGGCGACGGCGTCGGCGGCGCTGCCGCTCGTGCGCCAGACCGACGTCCTCACCGTGCTCCCGGGCACCCTGCCCGAGCCCGAGCTCGCACGCCGCCTGGCCGACACCGACGGGGCGATCATCATGAAGCTCGGCCGCACCTTTCCTGCGGTGCGCAGCGCGTTGGAGGCGGCCGGACGCCTGGACGACGCGGTGTACGTCGAACGTGCCTCGCACCTCGACGAGCGCCGACTGCCCGTCGCCGAGGTCGACCCGGCGTCGGTGCCGTACTTCTCGCTGATCGTGGTGTCGGGAGACTCCCAGCGCCCGTCGTCGCGACCCGTCCCCCTGCCGGCGACCGCGCCGGCACCGGGGCCCGAGCCTGCTGCTGAGGTCCTGGTCGTCGGGCTCGGCCCGGGGCCGGACCGCTGGCTCACGACCGAGGTCACCGATGCGTTGGCGGGGGTCGACCACGTGGTCGGCTACGCGCCGTACGTCGATCGCGTGCCGCAGCGCGCCGGACTGACCCGGCACTCGTCGGGCAACACCGTCGAGCTCGACCGCGCCCGCCACGCGCTCGAGCTCGCCGCCCGGGGCGACCGCGTCGCCGTGGTCTCGGGAGGCGACGCCGGAGTGTTCGGCATGGCCACCGCCGTCCTCGAGGTCGCCGACGAGTTCCCGCAGGTCCGGGTCCGGGTACTGCCCGGCGTCAGCGCCGTGCAGGCCGTTGCCGCTCGTGCCGGTGCACCGATCGGCGGGGACTTCGCGGTCGTCAGCCTCTCGGATCGCCTGAAGCCCTGGGCGGTGATCGAGCAGCGACTGCGCGCGATCGCGGCCGCCGACCTCGTGCTGGCGATCTACAACCCGGCCTCGCGGTCACGACGCGAGCAGGTCGTCGCGGCCCAGAAGCTGCTGCTCGAGGAGCTGCCCGCCGATCGTCTGGTCGTGGTGGGCCGCGACGTCGGCCGTGCCGAGGAGTCGTTGACCGTCACCACCCTCGGCGCGCTCGACGCCGACAGCATCGACATGAAGTGCCTGGTCCTGGTCGGCTCGTCGGCGACGTCCCGCACCGCCGCCGGACAGGTGTGGACGGCCCGATCCGTCAGGTGAGCGGCTCCATCAGGAGCCGCTCGACCCGCAGCACCGCCACGTCGTGCTCGATGTCGCCGCTCATCGCGGCGGCCAGTCGGTAGTGCGGCAGCGCGTCGCCGAGACGCGACTGCCGCTCCAGGGCACGCCCCAGTGCGTAGCGGGCCCAGGTGTCACCCGGGTCGTCCTCGACGAGCGCCCGCAGCTCGGCCTCCGCCTTCTGCAGCTGCACGCGGATCAGGTAGGCCCAGGCGCGCAGGCTGCGCAGCCCGCGGTCGCTCGGGTCGGCTGCGATGGCCGGGTCCAGCAGCTCCAGCGCCTCGCGCGGAGCGCGCGAGGCGAGCAGTCCGTGGGCCGTGCGGTAGGTCGACGCCTCGGCGCCGAAACCCGGGCTGTGCGTGACCGACGGGGCGGTGAAGTCGCTCATGTGGTCTCAACAACGCGTCTGCGTCACGGCTTCCCACCCACGTCCTGACTCCTGCGAGCGACACGGCGACGCTCCCGATCGGCGGAGTAGAGGAACGACTCCCCCGCCTTCCCGTCGTCGCGGTGCAGGGCGCGGCCGACGAGGATCACCGCCGCCTGGCGCAGCCCGGCCTCCTCGACCTGCCCGGCGATGTCACCGACGGTGCCGCGGAGCACGAGCTCCCCGGGCTGGCTGGCGCGGTAGACCACCACGACCGGACAGTCGTCGCCGTACTCGGGAGCCAGCTCGGCCATCACCTCCCGCACCCGGGCGATCGCGAGGTGCAGCGCGAGGGTGGCGCGGGTGGCGGCGAAGGCCGCGAGCGACTCGGTCTCGGGCATCCTGGTCGAGCGGGCCTGCGCACGGGTGAGCACCACCGACTGGGCGACCAGCGGCACCGTGAGCTCGCTGCCGACCAGGGCTGCGGCCGCTGCGTAGGCGGCGACGCCCGGGGTCACGTCCCACGGCGCCGCGGCGGCGTCGAGGCGGCGGGTCTGCTCGGCCAGCGCGGAGTACACCGACGGGTCGCCCGACGTGAGGCGTACGACGTCCTGGCCGGCGGCGTGCGCCTCGACCATCACCGCGACCATCGCGTCGAGGTCGAGGTCCTGGGTGTCGACCAGGCGGGCGCCGACGCGGGTGTGGGTGAGCACCTCGGCGTCGAGGTAGGTGCCGGGGTAGAGCACGACGTCGGCGGCACCGAGCAGTGCTGCCGCGCGCAGGGTGAGCAGGTCGGCGGCACCGGGACCGGCCCCGACGAAGTGGACCGTCACGCCCGTCCACCTCCACAGGTCCAGGTCCACTGCACGACGGGTCGGGCCGGTCTCCAGCCTCGGAAGCTGCCGATCGCGTCGGCGTGGTCGACGGACAGTCGCGTCAGCTCACCGCCGAGCTCACCGTGCAGCTGCACGAGCAGGGCCTCGGTCTCCAGGGTCACACCGTGGGCGACGAGACGACCTCCGGGACGGAGCCGGTTGCGGCAGAGGACCAGCAGTCCGGGGGTGGTGGCTCCTCCGCCGACGAAGATCGCGTCGGGGTCGGGCAGGTCGTCGAGCCCGTCGGGCGCTCGAGCCGTGACCACCCGGAGGTCGGGCACGCCCAGGGCCGCGGCGTTGCGGCCGATCCGACTCGCGCGATCGTCGTGCGACTCCACGGCGATCGTGCGACACGTCGGATGGGCCCGCATCCACTCGATGCCCACGGAGCCGGCCCCGGCGCCGACGTCCCAGAGCAGCTGTCCGGGTTGGGGCGCGAGCCGGGCGAGCGCCGAGGCGCGCACGTCGCGCTTGGTGAGCTGGCCGTCGTGCTCGTAGGCCTCGTCCGGCAGGCCGGCGCTCCAGGCGCCGACCACGGGACCGCGACAGTCGAGGGCGATGACGCTCAGCGCGGGCCCCGCCGCCCGCCAAGTCCGGGCGGTCGCCTCGGCGCGCGACTCGTCAGCGGACCCGAGGTCGCCCAGCACCGTCATCGCCGACTCCCCGAAGCCGGCTCCGCTCAGCAGCCCCGCGATCGCCGCAGGGCTGGTGGCGTCGCTGGACAGCACCAGCACCCGGCGCCCCGGCGCGAGCTCGCGGAGCACCGTCTCGTGACGGCGTCCCACCACGGTCACGACGGCGGTCTCCTCGGCGCTCCATCCCATCCTGGCCCGCGCGAGCGCGATCGACGACACCGCCGGGACCACGTCCACCCGGTCGGCTCCGAAGCGACGCACCAGCGTGGTCGCGACGCCGGAGACGAGGGGATCACCGCTGGCCAGCACCAGCACCGGTCGTCCCGGGAAGTCGTCGACGACGGCGACGGAGAACGGCGAGCTCCAGGCTCGCCGTACCTGCTCGGCGAGCGGTGGGAGGAGATCGAGGGTGCGCCGGGCACCGATCACCACGGGAGCGCCGGCGACCTGGCGCCGTACGGCGTCCGGCAGGCCTGACCACCCGTCTGCCCCGATCCCGACGACCGTGATCGGCGAGAGCGCGGGCAGGACGTGGTCGCGCAGCAACGGCGCGACCGGCGCCCCGAACCCGTCGAGGTCGGCGGGGTCGAGCCAGCGCAGCTCCTCGATCTCGCCGGACACGTGGGGTTCCCCGACGAGCGGTGCGGTGAACACGGTCGAGTCGACGAGGTGGCCCGGCTCGTTGGCAGCGTCGGCGACGAAGTGGCCGAGCGGAAGGACCTCGTCGAGGTGGAGGCCGACCTCCTCCGCCGTCTCGCGCAGGGCTGCTTGCGCGGGTGTCTCCCCGCGCTCGATCTTGCCGCCGACCAGCATGAACGACTCCGTCCCGCGCTTGCGCACGGTCAGCACGCGACCGGCCGAGTCGCGCAGGCAGACGGCGGCGACGACGAACGTCGGAGGCGTCGCGTCCTGCGGGGCCGACGGGGGTGGCGAGGAGGGCACGAGCGGTGACGCTATCGTCGTCAGCGCCACGAGGTGCCCCGAGGGTCGACAGCCCGACGGGAGAATCTGGGAAGCCGGTGAGAGTCCGGCACAGGCCCGCTGCGGTGACCCGGACGTCGTCCCGACGTCGATCCGGGAAGTCCGAAGACCGGCCTCGCGGCTCATCCATCCGATGGCGGACGAGCGGGAGCCTCCCATGCCAGCGTCACCGAACCACCCGACCACTTTTCCCGGCGCGACCCTGCCCTTCTCGGCGGTCGTCGAGGCCGGGGACATGTCCTTGGCCCTGCTGCTGACGACGATCTCGCCCGCCATCGGCGGCGTGCTGGTGCGCGGCGAGAAGGGCACCGCCAAGTCGACGATCGTGCGCGCCCTGGCGGGTGTCCTGCCGCCGATCGTGGTCGCCGCCGGCGACGCGTTCAACCGTCATCCGAGCGAGGTCGACGGCGCCGAGGGCGAGGCGCGTGCCGTGCGACTCGTCGAGCTGCCGGTCGGGGCCACCGAGGACCGGGTGCTCGGATCGCTGCACCTCGAGCGGGCCCTCTCGGCGGGCGAGACGCACTACGAGCCCGGCCTGCTCGCCAAGGCCCACCGCGGGATCCTGTACGTCGACGAGGTCAATCTGCTGCACGACCACCTGGTCGACCTCCTGCTCGACGCCGCGGCGATGGGCCGCTCCACCGTGGAGCGGGATGGCGTCTCGGTCTCCCACGCGGCGCGCTTCGTCCTCGTCGGGACGATGAACCCCGAGGAGGGCGAGCTGCGACCGCAACTGCTCGACCGCTTCGGCCTCACCGTCGAGGTCGCCGCGCCGCGCGACCCCTTGCTGCGGGTCGAGGTCGTCCGGCGCCGGATGGCCTTCGACGCCGACCCGGTCGCCTTCGCTGCCGCGTACGCCGCCCAGGAGGCCGAGCTCACCGAGCGGATCCTCGCGGCGCAGTCCCGCGTCGGCGAGGTCGTGCTCGGTGACGAGATGCTGCTGCGGATCGCCGAGCTCTGCGCCGCCTTCGACGTCGACGGGATGCGCGCCGACATCGTCACCGCCCGCACCGCGGTGGCCCACGCCGCCTGGCACGACCGCGACGAGGTCACCCTGGCCGACGTCCGCGCGGCGGCCCGGCTGTCGCTGCCGCACCGACGTCGGCGCAACCCGTTCGACGCGCCCGGCCTCGACGAGGACCTGCTGGACGACGTGCTGGGTGGCGACGACCCGGACCCCGATCCCGACGGCGGACCGGACGGTGACCGCGGCTCGGGCCCGGAGTCGGGCTCGGAGTCGGGCTCGGAGTCGGGCTCGGACTCGGACTCGGGGGCAGGCTCCCAGCCCGAGGGCGGATCCGATCACACGGGCGGCTCGGGCACCGAGCAGCCCGAGAGCACCGACGCCAGCCCGACCCACGCGCCGTCCGGCACCGAGACGGGCGAGGCTCCGCCTACGAGCGGCGACGACGACCCCGCCGTCGCCGCGGGCACGCCGTACCGCGCTCGGCTCTTCACCGTGGCCGGCACAGGGGTCGGCGAGGCGGGTCGCCGCAGCCGGGCGATGACCGAGTCCGGGCGCCGGATCGGTGCCGTCCCCGGCAACCGCGGGCAGGTCCACCTGCTGGAGACGGTCCGGGCCGCAGCGCCGCACCAACGCTCGCGCGGCCGCAGCCATGGGCCGCTGCGGTTCCACGGTGACGACCTGCGCGTCGCGACCCGGGAGGGGCAGGAGTCCAACCTGGTGCTGTTCTGCGTGGACGCCTCCGGCTCGATGGCGGCGCGCCGGCGGATGGAGCAGGTCAAGACCGCGATCCTGAGCCTCCTCCTCGACGCCTACCAGCGCCGCGACAAGGTCGGCCTGATCACCTTCCGCGGCTCCGCTGCCGACCTCGTGCTGCCGCCCACGCACTCCGTCGACGTCGCGGCGCGACGACTCGACGACCTGCCCGCGGGTGGGCGGACCCCGCTGGCCGAGGGGCTGCTGGAGGCCGGGCGGGTGCTCGGTCTCGAACGGATCCGCGACCCGCGCAGGCGTGCGCTGCTGGTGGTGGTCACCGACGGCCGCGCCACCAGCGGCGCCGACGCCGTACGGCGGTCCCAGCAGGCCGCCGGGGTGCTCGCGGCCGCGCGCGTGTCGTCGCTCGTCGTCGATTGCGAGGCCGGGGCGATGCAGCTCGGCCTGGCCGGAGTCCTGGCCGAGCACCTCGGCGCCGAGTACGTGCCGGTCGGCCAGGTCAGCGCTGCGGACCTGACCAGTGCTGTCACCACGTCGATGACGTCGGCCGCCGGGCGGGTGGCCTGATGCCGCAGGGCAAGCCGGACATCGTGCCCGACGACGGACTCACCACGGCGCAGCGGCGGAACCTGCCCCTGCTGATGGTCAACACCGGCGACGGCAAGGGGAAGTCCACGGCCGCCTTCGGCCTCGCGATCCGCGCGTGGAACCAGGGCTGGGACGTCGGCGTCTTCCAGTTCGTGAAGTCGGCCAAGTGGCGGATCGGGGAGCAGACCGTGCTCGAGCGGCTCGGCGACCTGCACCGGGAGACCGGCGAGGGCGGGCCCGTCGAGTGGCACAAGATGGGCGCGGGCTGGTCGTGGTCGCGCAAGGCCGGCGAGGAGGCCGATCACGCCCGTGACGCCGCTGAGGGCTGGGCCGAGGTCAAGCGTCGGATCGCCGAGGAGCGCCACGACCTCTACGTGCTCGACGAGTTCACCTATCCGATGGAGTGGGGCTGGGTGGACGTCGACGACGTCGTCGCCACGCTGCGCGACCGGCCCGGTCGCCAGTACGTCGTCGTCACAGGACGACGCGCAGACCCCGCCCTGGTGGAGGCCGCCGACCTGGTGACCGAGATGACCAAGGTCAAGCACCAGATGGACCGCGGGCAGAAGGGTCAGCGAGGCATCGAGTGGTGAGCTCCCTGCCCCGCTTGGTGATCGCGGCTCCGGCCACCGGCCAGGGCAAGACCACGGTGGCCACGGGGCTGATGACGGCGCTCACCCGTCGCGGGCTCGAGGTCAGCGGTCACAAGGTCGGCCCCGACTACATCGACCCCGGCTACCACGCCCTGGCCTGCGGCCGACCCGGACGCAACCTCGACCCGCACCTCGTCGGCGAGGAGCGCGTCGTACCCCTGCTCCTGCACGGCGCGGCCGGAGCGGACGTAGCGATCGTCGAGGGGGTGATGGGCCTGTACGACGGCAGGGTCGGCGGCGCCGGCTTCTCCTCGACCGCCCACGTGGCCGCCCTGACGCGCACACCGGTGGTCCTCGTGGTCGACATCGCCCGCTCCTCGCGCTCCATCGGGGCGGTCGTGCACGGCATGGCGACCTGGGACCCGTCGATCGAGGTCGTCGGCGTGATCCTCAACCAGGCGGGCTCGGTGCGACATGCCGACGAGGTGCGCTCCTCGATCTCGCTCCCCGTGCTCGGGGCGATCCCCCGCGACGAGCGGATCTCGGCACCGTCGCGGCACCTGGGTCTGGTGCCGGCCGCCGAGCGGGAGCTCTCGGCCGCCGGGCTCGACCGGCTCGCCGACCAGGTGAGCACCCACGTCGACCTGGACGCCGTCCTCGCCCTGGCGGGGACGGCTCCCGACCTCGACGAGCCGGCCTGGGGCCCGGCGGCCGAGGTCACCCGCGTGTCGGGCCGACCGGTCGTCGCGATGGCCGGCGGGCGGGCGTTCACCTTCCGCTACACCGAGACCGAGGAGCTGCTGCGTGCGGCCGGCTGCGACGTGGTGACCTTCGACCCGCTCGACGACGGGGCGCTGCCCTCGGGCACCGACGGTCTCTACCTGGGCGGCGGGTTCCCCGAGATGCACGCGGCCGCCCTCACCGACAACGGGCCGCTGCGCCGCGAGCTGGCCGCGGCGGTCGCCGACGGCGTACCGACCGTGGCGGAGTGCGCCGGGCTGCTCTACCTGTGCGACACCCTCGACGACGCCCCGATGGTCGGGGCCCTGCCGGTCGCCGCCGCGATGAGCGAGGGGCTGACCCTGCGCTACCCCGAGGCGGAGTCCCTGTCGGACTCGGTGATCACGCGCCTCGGAGAACGCGTGACGGGCCACGAGTTCCACCGCACCCGCGTCGCCCCGGAGGCGGGGCCGTCACCCGCGTGGCGCATCGACGGCGCCGCGGTCGGCTTCTCCTCCCCCACGCTGCACGCCTCCTACCTGCACACCCACTGGGCCGGCCATCCGCAGCTGGCGCAGCGGTTCGCCGCCAGGTGTGCCGAGCGGGGTACGGCCCGTGGTTGAGGGCAAGCCGGTGGAGCACGTGTCCGATCCCCTCCTGCACCACGGCGACGCCGAGGTCACCGACGGCCTGCTCGACCTCGCGGTCAACGTGTACGCCGGCCCACGGCCCCCGTGGCTGGAGACCGCCCTGCTGGCCGGTCTCGACGCGTCGACCGCCTACCCCTCGGCGAGCGCTGCCGAGGCGTCGCTGGCCGGCTACCACCGCCGCCGCCCCGACCAGGTGCTCGCGACCGCGGGCGCAGCCGAGGCCTTCTCGTTGATCGCGCGGTCGCGCCCGTGGCGCCGACCTGTCGTCGTGCACCCCCAGTTCACCGAGCCGCACGTCGCGCTGCGCCAGGCCGGACACGGGGTGCACGAGGTGGTGCTGGAGCATCCGTTCGCTCTCGACCCGGACCTGGTGCCCGACGACAGCGACCTCGTGATGGTGGGCAATCCCACCAACCCGACCGGCGTCCTGCACCCGGCGGCGGCGATCCGCTCGCTGCTGCGAACCGGGCGAACGGTCGTCGTCGACGAGGCCTTCATGGACACCGTGCCGGGCGAGCCCGAGTCGCTGGCCGGCGACGCGGTGCCCGGCCTCGTCGTGATCCGCAGCCTCACCAAGCACTGGTCGATCCCCGGCATCCGGGCCGGCTATCTGCTCGCCGAGCCGTCCATGGTCGCCGCTCTGCGCGCACTCCAGGTGCCGTGGTCGGTCTCGTCGCCGGCGGTGGCCGCGATGCTCGCCTGCTCCACCGACGAAGCGCGCGCGGAGTCGCGCCAGCGCGCGCTCCAGCTCGCGTCCTGGCGGACCGACCTCGAGCGAGGCCTGCGGGGCCTGGACATCGACGTCGTGGCGTCGACCACGTCGTTCGTACTGGCCCGTGCGGGTGTCGGCGTCCACCACGCGCTGCGCGAGGCTGGCATCGCCGTACGGCGGGCAGACACGTTCCCCGGACTCGGTCCGGACTGGATGCGCATCGCGGTGCGACCCCCCGAGGTCACGGCCCGACTGATGTCGGCCCTGGGCGACCTCCGCGCGGGCGCCTGATGGAGCGCGCCGCTCCCGGTCACGTGATCAAGGCGCTGGCACGAAGCGACGTGTGGCCCGTGGACCTCGCGCCAGGTGACGACTTCGTGCCGTTGGCCGACCTGGTGGCGGGAGGTCTGGCCGAACGCATCTGCACCCGTCTCGGCGAGCCGCCCCGGCGTGTGGGCGAGTCCGCGGTGGTGATGGGTGTCGCCTCCCGACTGTGGTCGGTGACGGTGGTGAGCGCCGTGCGCGACCGTGTCCTGGTCGATGAGAAGGCGCTGGTGGCCAGCGACGACCAAGGAGCCCTGGTCCTCGGGCTGGCTCAACCACGGGGTTTTCTGGCCCCGGACGCCGACGACGTGGACGCTGCCGTCCAGTGGGTGCTGCGACCACTGATCGACGGCCTCGACCTCGCGCCGCGGCTGCTGTGGGGCAACGTCGCGGCCAGCCTGCACGCCGTGCCGCGCGTGCACGACCTGCCCGAGGCCGATCCGCTCGTGGCCGACCTGCTCGCCCGGCAGCCCTACGCCGGAGAGCTCGACGAGGCCGTCGGTGGGCGCGCGCGACGACGCACCTGCTGCCTGTTCTACCTCGTGCCAGGCGCCGGGCTGTGCGGCGACTGCGTCTTCGACACAGTCCCTCGTCGATGAGCGGGGAGCAACGCTGAGACCGCCGCAGAATCGGGCGATCCATGGTCTAGGCTGCCGTCTGCGGGCACGAGGAAGCCGGTGTGAATCCGGCACAGTCGCGCTACTGTGACATCGCCTCCAGGCGGTGAAGTCAGACCCGAAGGTCCGTCATCCACCCCATTCACAACAGGGACGCATTCATCCCTGAGGAGGACACATGTCTCAGTCGACCGCTGCACCCATCTCCGAGGTCGCCATCCCGACCGTTCCGCTGCGCGAGCTCGCCCCGTGGGCGCTCTTCTTCGGCCTGCTCGGCCTGGTCGTGATCTTCTTTGTCACCACCGACCAGGGGGCGGTCTCGCTGCCGGCGGGCACCGCCATCCACGAGTGGGTCCACGACGGACGCCACCTCCTCGGCTTCCCCTGCCACTGAGTCGCGGGAACCCGCGAGATGAACGCACGAGCGTTCCTGGTCCGCGGCCTGCTCGTCGGGCTCCTGGCCGGCATCGCCGCCTTCGCGGTGGCCTACACGGTCGGTGAGCCCCACGTCGAGCGCGCCATCGCGCTCGAGGAGGCCGGTGCCGCTGTCGAGGCACCGAGCGAGACGGCCGATCACCCCCACGCGGCCGGCACCCCGGCCCACAGCCACGGCGACAGCGCCGGCGACGGGGGCGTCTCGGTCTCCCGGACCGACCAGCGCACCTGGGGCCTGGTGACCGGCACCCTCGCGATCGGGGTGGCACTCGGAGGCCTGGTCGCCCTGGTCGCCGCCGCCACGGTCGGGCGCCTGGGTCGCCTGACCCCGCGCCAGTCCACGGCGACCGTCGCGCTGGCCGGCTTCACGACCTTCGCGCTGGTGCCGTTCCTCAAGTACCCCGCGACGCCGCCGGCCGTCGGGAGCGGCGACACGATCGGCGCACGCACCGGCTACTACTTCCTCTTCCTGCTGATCTCCCTGGTCGTGGGGGTCGCGGCGGTCGTCGTGGCGACCCGGCTGTGGGAGAGGCTCGGCGCCATCGAGGCCGTGGCCCTCACCGCGACCGGCTATGTCGCCGTCATGGTCCTGGCCGGCGAGCTGATGCCGACCGTCAACGAGGTGGGCGACTTCCCGGCCGACGAGCTGTGGTTCTTCCGACGTGCGTCGCTCTTCACCCTGGTGACGATGTGGGCGGTGATCGGCGTCTCGCTCTCCACCCTCGTCGGTCGACTGCACGAGCAGACGGCAAGCGTGGCCGCGCGCCGCGAGCTCGCCGCGAGCCTGTGAGGGCGCCGAGCGCCTCAGTCCGACAGGCGGCCGAGGAACGACTGGCGGGTCTTGCCGTCCCTCCCGGTGCGCTGGGTCGCCTCGGCGACCTCGGTGTGTGGCTCGCCTCCTGCCAGGGCCACTGCCCACCGCAGGCTCCCATCAACGTCCGCCTGGCGATCTTCGCGGGCGACCACGGCGTGGCCGCGTACGGCGTCAGCGCGTTCCCGCCCGCGATCACCGGCGCGATGGTCGGCACCTTCCGCGCCGGCCGCGCGGGGGTGAGCGCCCTGGCCCGCGCCCACGACGTGGCCGTGCGGGTGATCGACGTGGCCGTCGACGACGACGCCGTCGGAGACCTGAAGGTGCGGCGGGGCTCAGGGCCCATCCACCTCACCGACGCGCTCAGCGCCGAGGAGACCCAGCGGGCCCTCGCGGTCGGAGAGCGGGTCGCGCTCGAGGAGATCGCTGCCGGCGCCGACCTCCTCATCAGCGGCGACATGGGCATCGGCAACACCACGGTCGCCGCGGCGTTGATCGCCGCCGGGCTCGGACTCCCCGCCGGCGTGGTCGTCGGGCGCGGCACCGGCATCGACGAGGCCGCACTGGCCACCAAGACCGCTGTGGTCGACCAGGCCCTGCGCCGCGCGGGAGACCGGGTCGACGATCCGGTCGAGACCCTGACCGCGCTCGGAAGTGCCGATCTCGCCGCCGCGACGTCGTACCTGCTGACGGCCGCACGTGCCGGCGTGCCGGTGCTCCTCGACGGGCTGATGGCCGTCGCCTGCGCGCTGACCGCCGACCGGATCGAGCCCGGTGCGGCGGCGTGGTTCGCCGCAGGTCATCGCTCCACCGAGCCGGCCCAGACGCTGGCGCTGGCCAAGCTGGGCCTCGAGCCGCTGCTCGACCTCGGGCTGCGGCTCGGCGAGGGCTCCGGCGCGGTCGCGGCGGTGCCGCTCGTCCGCGCGTCGGCGGCATTGCTGAGCGACGTCGCGCTCCTGGCGGAGCTGCTCCCGTCGGATGCCTGACGCCCGGGCGCCTCGGTGAGCAGGTCCCTCGGGCTGGCGCTGGGCTTCGCCGCGGACCGACTGGCGGGCGACCCCGCCCGCTTCCACCCGGTGGCCGGGTTCGGCCGGACCGCCGCCTGGCTCGAGCAGCGCACGTACGCCGACTCGCGCGCCGCCGGTGCCGCCCACGTCGCCCTGCTGGTCGGCGGCTCGGTTCTGCTGACCCGTCGCGGACACGGCACCGCCACGACCGCGCTGGCGACGTGGGCGGTCCTTGGGGGCACCTCGTTGGACCGGGAGGCTGTCGCCGTGGCGACCCTGCTGGAGCGTGGCGACCTACCCGGGGCTCGGCACCGACTCACCCACCTGGTCGGGCGGGTGACCGACGATCTCGACGCGTCCGGTGTCGCTCGGGCCACCATCGAGTCGATCGCGGAGAACACCTCCGACGCCGTGGTCGCCCCCCTCGTATGGGGAGCACTGGTGGGCGTACCGGGACTGGTCGGCTACCGCGCGGCGAACACCCTGGACGCGATGATCGGGCACCACACCGAGCGCTACGAGCGGTTCGGGTGGGCGGCGGCGCGTCTCGACGACCTGCTCAACCTGCCCGGCTCGCGGCTCGCGGCCGCCCTGGCCGTGCTCCTCGGGGACGAGCACCGCGCCGCGGCATGGGCATGGCGGCGCGATGCTCGAGCTCACCCCAGTCCCAACGCGGGACCGATCGAGGCGTCGTTCGCCGGAGCCCTCGGACTGCGTCTCGGCGGCGAGACCGTCTACCCCACACGGGTGGAGCGGCGCCCGGTGCTGGGCCATGCCGACCATCCCGTCCCCGCGGACATCCGCCGGGCTCGTCTGCTCGCCCGGCGCGTGCAGGTCGGATCCGTCCTGGTCGCTGCGGTCAGTGCCCTCGGACCCACGCTCGCGCGGCATCGACGGTCTCGACGACGGTGAGGCCGTCGGGCAGCCGCGGACGTCGTACGACGACCACCGGGACGTCCAGTCTCGCGGCAGCCTCGAGCTTGGGGGCCGTGTGCTGGCCGCCGGAGTCCTTGGTGACGAGCACGTCGACCCGGTGCGTGCGCATCAGGGCCAGCTCGCCGTCGAGCAGGTAGGGCCCACGACTGAGCAGCAAGGTCCAGGCCTGAGGCACCTCGACCGGCTCGACCGCGCGGACCAGCGTCCGGCGCTCCCCGAGCAGCGGCACGAACCGCTCCAGCTCCTGACGCCCCACGGTCAGGAAGGCACGCCGCCCCAGCATGCCCGCCCGCTGAGCCGCCTCCTCGTGGGAGTCGACCCAGACGTGGTCGCCGCTCCAGCCGGGTCGTTGCAGGCGCACCAGGGGCCGCTCGGTGCAGGCCCGGACCGCGTTGTCGGTGATCTGCGCGGCGAACGGATGCGTCGCGTCCACGACGACGTCGTACGCCGACGCATGCTCGCGCAGCCCGGCCACTCCCCCGAACCCACCGACGCGTACGGCGCCGACCGGCAGGCGCGGGTCGGCGACCCGGCCGGCCAGGCTGGTGGTCACCTCGTCGCCGTCGGCGACGAGGACGGCGGCAAGCGCCCGCGCCTCGGCCGTCCCACCCAGCACCAGCACCTTCACGGCATCCCCGACGTGCTCGAGAGGGCCAGGTCGAGCAGCGCGTCCACCTCGAGGTGCTCCTCGACGAGCGCGCCGAGGAGGTCGAGACGACGCTCCCTGGCCGCGGGAAAGGAGGCGGCCGAGGTGATGCCGAGCGCCTCGCGGAGGTACGACGCGCGCGCGGCGTCGTCCTCGAACGAGCCGTGCACCATCGTCCCGGTGACCGCGCCGCTCGTCCTCGGGCCGCTCACCCGACCGTGGTGGATCTCGTAGCCGGCGGGCTCCACGACCCGGAGCACCTTCGCGCCACCGAACTCCGTGCTCAGGTCCAGCAGGCCGAGCCCACGCACCGTCGTCGGAGCGCCCTCGACTCCGGTGGGATCGGCGATCTCACCCCCCAGCATCTGGCACCCGCCGCAGATCCCCAGCACCGGACGGCCGGCCGCGGCGTGGTCGAGGATCGCCCGGTCCAGCCCGCGTTCGCGCAGCCAGGCGAGGTCGCTGATGGTCGCGCGCGTGCCGGGCAGCACGACCAGGTCGGCGTCGGCCAGGGCGCGCGGGCTGCTGGCGAAGTGCACGTCGAGGTCGGGCTCGAGGCCGAGCGCGTCGACGTCGGTGAAGTTGGAGATCCGCGGCAGCCGCACCACGGCCACTCGGCAGCGTCCGGCGCCCGAGCGGCGCCCCTCCCCCTCGGCGAGGTCGAGAGCGTCCTCGCTGTCGAGCCACAGGTCGGGGTGCCAGGGCAGCACGCCGTACACGCGTCGGCCCGTGCGCCCCTCGAGCATGTCGATGCCCGGCCGGAGCAGGTCGAGGTCGCCGCGGAACTTGTTGACGACGAACCCCGCGACCAGTCGTGCGTCGGCGTCGTCGAGCAGCGCGACCGTGCCGACGAAGGCCGCGAAGACTCCCCCGCGGTCGATGTCGCCCACCACGACGGTCGGCAGGTCGGCGTGCCGGGCCAGGCCCATGTTGACGTAGTCGCTGCGGCGTAGGTTGATCTCGGCCGGGCTGCCCGCACCCTCGGCGACGACGACGTCGTACCGGGCTGCGAGGTCGTCGTAGGCCGCGTGCGCCGCTGCTGCCAGGTGGCGCCGGCCTTCGACGAAGTCGGTCGCGGCGACCTCGCCGGCGGGTCGTCCCATCAGCACGACGTGGCTGCGCCGGTCGCTGCCCGGCTTGAGCAGCACCGGGTTCATCGCCACCTCGGGGCGGGCACGTGCCGCGATCGCCTGCACCCACTGGGCTCTGCCGATCTCGGCACCCGTCCCGTCGGGGCCGGCGACGACCATGGAGTTGTTGCTCATGTTCTGGGCCTTGTAGGGCGCCACGCGCACCCCCCGATCGGCCAGCGCCCGGCAGAGCCCCGTGGTGACGATCGACTTGCCGGCGTCCGAGGTGGTGCCGGCGACGAGCAGCCCGCTCACGCCTCGCCCGCGGCCGGTGCGTCGGGTGCGCGGAGCAGGTAGATGTCCATCACCCAGCCGGCGGACCCGCGGGCCCGCTCCCTCGCCGCCTCGATCTGCGGCAGTGCGTCGGCGACCCGACCGTCCACGAGCTCCTCGGAGGCGGTGCCGAGGTTGCCTCCCCACCAGATCTGCCAGTCGTCGAGGCCGGGCAGGTCGATGACGCGGTTGAGCATCACCACGATGTTGTCCTGGCCCTGCACCACCGCCTCCCTCAGGCGACGGCCGGTCGTGACGTGCAGCGCCTGGCCGACCTCGTGCAGCACGATCCGGTGCCGGGCCGCAAGCAGCTGCACGCTGGAGATCCCGGGGATGACGTCGATCTCGAGGGCCACCGACCCGCGGCGGCCGACCCGCTCGAGGATCCGGATGGTGGAGTCGTAGAACGCGGGATCGCCCCACACCAGGAAGCCGGCGTCGCCCTCGTGGGCGAGGAGAGCCTCCTCGTAGGCCATCGACCGGGCCTCGTGCCAGGACTCGACCGCGGCCTCGTAGTCCTCCTGCGTGCCGGTGCGCTCGGGGCGTCGCTCACGCGCGGGATCCTCGATCCGCACCACCGCCGGCTCGTAGCCCAGGTGCACGTCGAGCAGTCGACCGCGTGCCGCGACGAGCGGGTCCGGCATCCCGCCACGAGGTGACTTGTCGGAGACCACGAAGAACGCGACGCTGCGCATCGCCCCGAGTGCCTCGACCGTCACCATCGCCGGGTCACCCGGTCCCACTCCGATGACCCGCACCCGCTTGGTCACCCGCAGGTCGCCCTCAACCACGGTCCTCGAGATCCCCTTCGAGGTCCAGGTAGACCTGCTGCATCGCGGCCACGACCTCGGCGTCGGGCTCGGCCCACAGGCCCCGGTCGGCGGCCTCGTGGAGCTTCTCGACGATGCCGCGCAGCGCCCAGGGGTTCGACCTCCTCATGAACTCCTGGTTGGTCTCGTCGAGGACGTACTCCTTCGCCAAGGACTCGTACATCCAGTCGTGCACCACGCCGGCCGTGGCGTCGAAGCCGAAGAGGTAGTCGACGGTGGCGGCGAGCTCGAAGGCGCCCTTGTAGCCGTGTCGTTGCATCGCGGTGATCCAGCGCGGGTTGACGACACGGGAGCGGAAGACGCGGTTGGTCTCCTCCTGCAGTGTGCGGGTCCGCACGGCGTCCGGCGTGGTCGAGTCGCCGACGTAGGCCTGCGGGTCCGAGCCGGTGAGCGCTCGCACGGTCGCGATCATCCCGCCGTGGTACTGGAAGTAGTCATCGCTGTCGGCGATGTCGTGCTCGCGGGTGTCGACGTTCTTGGCTGCGACCTTGATGCGTCGGTAGTTGGCCCGCATGTCCTCCGCGGCCGGAGCACCGTCCAGGCCACGGCCGTAGGCGAAGCCGCCCCAGGCGGTGTAGACCTCGGCGAGGTCCGCGTCGTCGCGCCACGACCCGGACTCGACCACCTGCAGGATCCCCGCGCCGTACGAGCCGGGCTTGGAGCCGAAGATGCGCGTCGTCGCGCGACGCTGGTCGCCGTGCTCGGCGAGGTCGCGCAGCATGTGGCCGCGCACGTGGTTGGCCTCGGCCGGCTCGTCGAGCTCGGCCACGAGCTGCACGGCGTCGTCGAGCAACGCGACGACGTGCGGGAAGGCGTCACGGAAGAAGCCGGAGATCCGCACGGTGACGTCGATGCGTGGCCGGCCGAGCTCGTCGAGGGGTACGACGTGCAGGTCGCTGACGCGACGCGACGCCTCGTCCCACTCGGGTCGCACGCCGAGCAGTGCCAGCACCTCCGCGATGTCGTCGCCGCTGGTGCGCATCGCCGAGGTCCCCCAGACCGACAGCCCGACGGACTCCGGGTAGGTGCCGGTGTCATCGAGGTAGCGCTGGAGCAGGGAGTCGGCCATCGCGACGCCGGTCTGCCAGGCGAGGCGCGAGGGGATCGCGCGCGGGTCGACGGTGTAGAAGTTGCGCCCGGTCGGGAGCACGTTGACCAGGCCGCGCAGCGGCGAGCCGGACGGGCCGGCCGGGATGAAGCCGCCGTCGAGGGCGTGCAGGACGGCGTCCAGCTCGTCGGTGGTGCGCGCCAGGCGGGGCACCACCTGGGTGGCGGCGAACTCGAGCACACGCACGACCTCCGGGTCGTCGTGCAGGCGCGTCGCTGCGGTGACGTCCCAGTCGGCGTCGTCCATCCGCTGCACCAGGTCGCGGGCAACCCGCTCGACCTCGTCGACGGCACCCGTGGCCTCGTGGTTCTCCTTGAGGCCGAGCGCAGCGCGCAGGCCGGGGACCGCCGCCTGTTGACCACCGAACACCTGGGCCGCGCGCAGGATCGCGAGCACGAGGTTGATCCGGGCCTCCTCGGCCGGCGCCTGGCCGAGGACGTGGAGGCCGTCGCGGATCTGGGCGTCCTTGATCTCGCAGAGCCACCCGTCGACGTGCATGATGAAGTCGTCGAACGCCTCGTCGTCGGGCTGCTCGTCGAGGCCGAGGTCGCGGTGCATCTCGGCGGCGTGCATCAGCTGCCAGATGTCGCCGCGGATCGCGGGCAGCTTGGCCGGATCCATCGCGGCGATGTTGGCGTACTCGTCGAGCAGCTGCTCCAGGCGCGCGATGTCGCCGTACGACTCGGCTCGGGCCATCGGCGGGATCAGGTGGTCGACGATCGTGGCGTGCGCGCGACGCTTGGCCTGGGCGCCCTCGCCCGGGTCGTTGACGAGGAACGGGTAGACCAGCGGCAGGTTGCCGATTGCGGCGTCGGTGGCGCAGGACGCCGAGAGGGCGGCGTTCTTGCCGGGCAGCCACTCCATCGAGCCGTGCTTGCCCAGGTGCACGACGGCGTGCGCGCCGAAGCCGTGCTCCACCCAGCGGTAGGCCGCGAGGTAGTGGTGGGACGGCGCCAGGTCCGGGTCGTGGTAGATCGCGATCGGGTTCTCCCCGAAGCCGCGCGGCGGCTGGATGAGCAGGACGACGTTGCCCGCCTGGATCGTGGCGAGCACGATCTCGCCGGCCTCGTTGACGAACAGCGTGCCGGGCGAGGCACCCCAGGCCTCGACCATGTCGGCACGCAGGTCGTCGGGCAGGTCGGCCGTCCATGCGTCGTACTCGCCCTTCGTGATGCGCACGTGGGCGTCGGTGAGCTGGGCGTTGGTCAGCCACTCCTCGTCCTGGCCGCCGGCATCGATCAGCGCGTGGATCAGGGCGTCACCGGCCTCGGTGTCGTCCTCGAGGTCGAGGCCCGGGATCGCCCCCGGCTCGCCCAGGTCGTAGCCGGCCTCGCGCATCCGTCGCAGCAGCCGGACCGTCGAGACCGGGGTGTCCAGGCCGACGGCGTTGCCCACGCGCGAGTGCTTGGTCGGGTACGCCGAGAGCATCAGCGCGACCTTGCGCTCCGCAGGCGGTACGACGCGCAGACGCGCGTGGTTGACGGCGATCCGCGCGACGCGCGAGCAGCGCTCGGCGTCGGCGACGTAGCGGGGCAGCCCGTCCTCGTCGATCTCCTTGAACGAGAACGGCGCCGTGATGATCCGTCCGTCGAACTCCGGGATCGCGATCTGGCTGGCCGAGTCCAGTGGGGTGACCCCGTCGTCGGACGCCTCCCACTCGGCCCGGCTGCTCGTGAGGCAGAGCCCTTGCAGGACGGGGATGTCGAGGGCCGCCATCCGCTCGACGTCCCAGGCCTCGTCCTCTCCCCCGGCGCTCGAGGCGGCCGGCGTGCTGCCTCCGGCGGCGAGCACCGTGACGACCAGGGCGTCGAGCGTCCCGAGGGCGGCGAAGAGCTCGTCGGGGGCCGAGCGCAGCGAGCCGGCGAAGACGGGCACCCCGATCGCCTGACCTGTCGCGTCGATGGCGTGGGCGAGGGCGTGGGCGAAGGCCGTGTTGCCGCTGGCCTCGTGGGCGCGGTAGTAGAGGACGCCCACCCGGGGTGTGCCGTCGACGACGGGCCGCTCGGCCATCCCCCAGGCCGGGATCTCGATCGGGGCCTCGAAGCCCTCCCCCGCCAGCAGGACGGTGTCGGAGAGGAAGGCGTGCAGCTGCGCGAGGTTCTCCGGGCCGCCCTCGGCGAGGTAGCGGTGCGCCTCGGCGGCGACTCCCATCGGCACCGAGGACAGCTCCATCAGCTCCGCGCTCGGCTGCTGCTCACCGCCGAGGACGACGACCGGCATCCCGGTGTCGCGGATCCGCTCGAAGCCGGAGCACAGGTCCTGGGGCGAGCCGAGGATCCGTCCGACCACGAGGTCGCACCCCTCGATGGTCTCGGCCATCGACTGGTGGCCGGGCCTCGCCGGGTTGGCGTAGACGTAGTCGACGCCTGCGTGCTGCTGCGCGGCGCGGGCCGAGAGCAGGTCGGTGTCGGAGGTCGAGAGCAGCGCGATCTTCACGGGTTTCTCCTCGGGGTTCTCGCCCCTGGGTGGTCGGAGGTCCCGTGGCCAGTGTCTGGCTGACCGTCACGCGGTGGTGACGGCTCACAGTGGCGGAACCGCCCCGGACTTCGACATCGCTGTCGGCACCGGGTTCCTGCTCCACGAGACGTGTGGGCTCAGCCTACGCAGCACCAAGGACCTCGGCTCCGCGAGGTCGACGCGGGGGCGTCGGCCCGAGCGCCAGCCCTTGACATTCGTCTACCATTTGTAAAGCATGGCGGGACGCGTCGACGACGACAGGAACCCGATGTCCCAGACCAGCTCCGTCCCCTCGACTCCGCAGGAGTCACCGCAGGAGTCACCGCAGCAGGTCCTCGGACTGCCCGACCCCGGCGAGCGAGTCCCGCCGGTCGCGTGGCCGACCATCGGCCTGTACGTCGGCACGCTGGCGCTCTTCGCCCTGGAGATGTACGGCGTCCTGGCGGCCGGGTGGTCCCCCCTGGTCACCGTGCCGATGGGTACAGCCGTCACGTTCTTGATGTTCAGCGTGCTGCACGAGGCGGTCCACCACGCCGTGAGCACCGACAGCCGACTCAACGACCTGATGGGGCATCTCTCCGTCCCATTCGTCGCGCCGTACGCCGGCTACGCGATGTTCCGCTTCATCCACATCGAGCACCACCGCAACACCAACGAGCCGAAGTCGGTCGACCCCGATGCCTGGACCAGCGAGGGTCCTTGGTGGCAGCTGCCGGTGCGGTGGATGAGCATCGACCTCTGGTACACCGTCTTCTACGTGCGCCGGATCCGCGAGCGCCCGCGCGGCGAGGTCGCCGGGACCATCGCGTTCGCCACGGTGACGCTCGGTGCCTTCGCCGTCCTGGTCGCGGCCGGTCACGGCGCCACCCTGGCGGTCGCGTTCCTCATCCCCCAGCGCCTGGGCCTGGGCGTGCTCGCCTGGTGGTTCGACTACCTCCCGCACCACGGGCTGCCCTTCACCGGGCGCCAGGACAAGTACCGCGCCACCCGGATCCGGGTGGGCGGCGAGGGCTGGATGACGCCGCTGTTCGTCTACCAGAACTACCACCTGGTGCACCACCTGCACCCGAGCGTGCCGTTCTACCGTTACCTGCGCGCGTGGCGGCGCAACGAGCAGACCTACCTCGACCGCAACGCCGCGATCTCCACGGTCTTCGGGCGCTCGCTGACCCCCTCGGAGTACCGCACGTGGCGCCGGCTGACCGACGACCTGGAGAGCGCCGCCCCGCAGCGCGACCCGGCGGCGAGCACTCGTCCGGCCTTCCACCCCCTGCGCGTCGCGGCCGTGGAGCCGCTGACCGCCGAGAGCGTGACGGTGACCCTCACCGTGCCGGCCGACCTGGCCCGCGACTACGAGCACCGGCCCGGCCAGCACGTCACCCTGCGCGCCATCGTCGACGGGCACGACGTACGGCGCTCCTACTCGCTGCTCCCGCCGCTAGCCGACTGCACCTTGCGCGTCGCGGTCAAGCGGATCGAGGGTGGCGTGTTCTCGACGTACGTCCACCAGACCCTGGCCGCCGACGACATCCTCGACGTGATGACGCCTGCCGGCCGCTTCGGCCACGACATCGACCCCGCTCGGGACCCGCAGGCCCCGGGCTCGTACGCCGCGGTCGCCGCCGGCTCCGGGATCACCCCGGTCCTGTCCATCGCCACGGCCGTGCTGGAGCGCGAGCCCGCGAGCACGTTCACCCTCGTCTACGGCAACCGCACCACCGACTCGACCATGCTCCGCGACGACCTGGTCGCGATGACCGAGCGCTTCGGCGAGCGACTGTCGGTGCACCACGTGCTGTCGCGTGAGGGCGGTGCGGCCCTGTCGGGTCGAGTCACCCCGGACCTCGTCGAACGCCTCGTGCCCGGTCGGACCAATGCGTGGTTCCTCTGCGGGCCCGAGCAGCTGGTCGACGACCTCCGCTGCGCCCTCGAGCCCCGGGGCGAGCGGGTGCTCTCGGAGGTCTTCCACACCGAGGATGCCCCCTCCGCGGTCGACCTGGACGTCGAGAGCCGGGTGACGGTCAGCGTCGGTGGACGCGAGACCACCTTCGCGCTGCGCTCGACCGGCGACACCGTCCTCGACGCCGCCCTCCAGCAGGGCGTCGACGCGCCCTACTCCTGCGCCGGTGGAGCCTGTGGCACGTGTCGCGCCAAGGTGCTGCTGGGCACGACGGTGATGGACCAGGACCACGCGCTCGACGACGACGAGCGAGCCGCCGGCTACGTCCTCACCTGCCAGGCCCACCCGACCAGCGAGGAGCTGCGCGTCGACTACGACGCCTGAGGAGTCCGGGGACGGTTCCCCCTAGTCTCGAGGCATGCGCTCCCCGATCCCCGACTACCTGCTCGAGGTCCTCGATGCCTGCGGCGCCGACGCAGGCGCCGTGGCCGACTACATCCCCGAGCTGGCTGCCGCGGATCCGGACCGGTTCGGCATCTGCGTGGCGACCGTGGACGGCGCCGTCTACGCGGCCGGCGACGCAGACGTGGAGTTCACGATCCAGTCGATGTCGAAGCCCTTCACCTACGCCCTTGCCCTCGCCGATCGTGGTGTCGACGAGATGGACGAGCGGGTGGGGGTCGAGCCCTCGGGCGAGGCGTTCAACGAGATCTCCCTGGACCCCGAGACGGGGCGGCCGCGCAACGCGATGATCAACGCGGGGGCGCTGCTGACCCACTCGCTCGTCGACGGCGAGGATGCGGACGCGCGCTCCCAGCGGGTGCTGGCCGGCTTCAGCCGGTTCGCCGGTCGTGATCTGGTCGTCGACGAGGACGCCTCCTCCTCGGAGTTCGCCTCGGCCCACCGCAACCTCGGCATGGCCCATCTCCTCAAGGCGTCCGGCGTCCTCGAGTGCGACCCCGTCGACGTGGTCGAGGGCTACACGCGCCAGTGCTCGATCACGGTGTCGTGCCGCGACCTGGCGATGATGGCCGCCACCCTGGCCAACGCGGGGACGCACCCACTGACGCACGAACGGCTGTTGAGCCGACCGGTGGTGCGGCAGGTGATGAGCGTGATGATGACCTGCGGCATGTACGACGCCGCCGGCGACTGGATGACCGACGTCGGGATCCCCGCCAAGAGCGGCGTGTCCGGCGGGGTCATCGGAGCGCTGCCCGGACAGGTCGGTATCGCCGTCTTCTCCCCCCGTCTCGACACCCACGGGAGCAGCGTGCGCGGCGTCCGCGTCTTCGAGCGCCTCTCCGGCGACATGGGCATGCACCTGATGGACGTGGCCCAGGAGGGCCGCTCGGCGTTGCGCGGGTCCTACGTGTCCGAGGGCGAGGACCCGGTCACCGTCTACGAGATGCAGGGCGACCTGCGCTTCGCCGGTGCGGAGACCGTCGTACGCGCGATCGCCGCTGCCGACCACTCGACCACGCGGGTGGCCCTCGACCTCACCCGCGTCTACCGCTTGCACGACGTCGGTCGCCGGATGCTCCTCGAGTGCGTGCGTCGCCTCGAGCTGGACGGACGCGACGTGCTCGTCATCGACCCCGAGCGCACCCTGCCCCCCGCGGGCAGCGCCGACGGCGGGCTGCACGTCGTCGACTCCCTCGACGAGTTCGTCGCCGCCGGAGAGGCCCCCGGACCGGCCACCGGCTGAGTCGACTGCGGCGCGGCATTCGACACCCGGAGCTACGGGGCTCGGTCGCACCGGAGGCTCGCCCATCGGCCTGTCGCCACCAGCAGATCTCCGGTGCGAGCCGGGCACAAGAAAGGCCCGCAGCCTGTGCCGGCCACGGACCGATTCTGGTGGTCTGGTCTGGTGGTCCTAACAGGACCTTCTTCGAAACATTTTGTTGATCTCGTCAACAGATTAGATCTTGTTCCGCTCGCTCTCCCCCAGGCACCGGCACCGACGCCCACCCGGCAGTTCCGCTTCACGTTCGCCCAACGACAGGCTGTGATCGAAGCCTACGAATCCGGTGCCACCATGGCCGCTCTCGCCAAGCAGTACAACGTGAAGCGCGAGAGCATCAGCAAGCTCCTGCGCAGATCAGGTGTGACCATCCGTGAACGACGCATCATCTCCGAAGCCGAAACCGACCAAGCCGTCCAGCTCTATGCCCACGGTCTCTCCAGTGCCCGGATCGCCGACCATGTTGGCTACGACCAAGCCACTATCTATCGTGCCCTCAAGAAACGTGGTGTCGTGATGCGGAGTCCGAACGATCGAGCTCATCGCGGTGGGTAAGTGCCCACTGGATAAGTACCCGTACCAACCGCTCAGTGTCCGGTGATGCTCGACGAACTCCACGGACCTGCACGCTGCGCAGCTTGCCGGTGCCCACGCGTGCTCGCGCCGCCGGCTGTCGCTCGGCCGCGTCGACCACGCGCATCAGCTGGGCGTAGGCGCGGCCAGCTTGCTGTGGCAGAGCAGGGCGAGCCATGGAGACTCGACGCCGATGAGCGAGCAGTTCCCGATCACCCCATTCACAAGCGGGCCGGAAGTAGTCGTGCAAGTGTGACTGTGACCCAGACGACAGCTGCGCGAAGTACGACGGGTACTGCCGCCATGCGACTTGAATAACCACGTATCGATAAATGTATTGCTTGTTAGTGGTGCGGGGCATTGCTATCTACAATACCCCCCCCCCCCCCCGGAAAAAAAA
>Ga0209094_1000029_pt1 | contig 138934 bp, 113 predicted proteins | sample COGITO_mtgs_1004_2_FD_184790 | JGI IMG/M metagenome (GOLD analysis project Ga0209094, IMG submission 184790) | Pelagic marine microbial communities from North Sea - COGITO_mtgs_100430 (SPAdes) (version 2) | ecosystem: Environmental > Aquatic > Marine > Epipelagic ... | reverse complement strand
GGAATTTCCCATCAAAATCGGTAGTAATACCCTCAATAAAACTAACATCAGTTGAATTTTTTAATATAACATTTGCAAAAGGAAGCGGGTCGTTAAATTCCCCATCGATTACGGTACCTGTTATGACTGACTGTGAAAAACTTAGGGTTGTAATAAAAACAAATAGGCTTGTAAAAAACTTTTTCATAAAATAAAAAAACACAATGGCCCGAATATATCAGGCTATTGTGTTTATGTGTTTGTATGTTAATTAATTGCTCAAAGTACTCCAAAGGGTCCAAGAGAAAACAGTTTCATCTGCTCCTGTGTTTGCAGCCTGATCCGTAACTACTTGTGCCCAGTCTGCATAATCCGTTACATCGGTATTTGTAAATATTTCAGATAAAGTCGAAGTTGCCGATACGAAATAGAAATCACTAAAATTTAAGTTATTAGGACTAGCTGCAGTTGCAACACCGTTATAGGTGTCTGAATCAATTCCTTTGATGGCAAGCCCGTCAATGTTTTTGAAAACTACGTTATTAGTAAAACCAGTCGCATCGCTTTTCCAGTCTCCAAGAAAGTTTTTACCGGATTCGGGAGCCGTATTCGCATAGACAGTTGCATCGTTTATTGTGAATGACCCACCAATTGTTCCTGTACTATCTTCGGTACCGTCAATCTCGAAAGGATTGTCTGAGTTAGACCGCATCACAATAAGTACATTAGAAAGTATTCCTCGAAAACCTTCATCTAAATCTATTGCATCGTCTCTTTGGTTTAGGATAACGATATTTGAGATTTGAGCAGCACCTCCAAAAATTTCAATTCCATCATCATTACTTCCTACTACTTCAATATTATTTAAAACAGTTCCAGAACCAATACCACCCAAAGTCAACCCCTGAATTTCATCTCCTCCTGCCAATTGAGTTCCACTGTGACGAATAGAAACATAAGAAAAAGAACCGGATGAATCTGCATCATCATTCCCACCATAAGAAGTCCAATCGTAGCCTTCAGCAATTCCTTCAATATCATCCGAACCTCCATCTTCGCCAACAACAGCGTTTCCTAAGATGATGATTCCACCCCACTTACCTGTGTCTGTTGGCTTACGATTGGGGCTAATGACACCATCTCCGTAATCAATGCTGTCTTCGATGTCGGTAAAAATTATGGGCGAATCTTCAGTGCCAATTGCATGGATAGAAGCTCCTGCTGCTATAACTAAAGCAGTGGCTTCGACCCCTTGGCCATTTTGAGCCTTGATAATTGTTCCCGCTTCAATGGTTAATGACCCACCAGCACGTACAACTACTTTTCCATTCATGATCCAGATACGGTCGTTTGTCCAAGCTTGTGCATCATCGATATAGGTTATTCCACCTGTTCCAACGGTTTTACTTGTAGGAGTTGTTGTTGGAATCGAAGCTGTAACAGTTACAGTTTTTGTAACAACGATAGTTTCAAAAATGGTTTCTGCATCTGAAGTGCAAGAACCAAGTGAAAATGCTGAGCTTACTAGGAATAATTTAGTTAATTTTGAGAATTGATTTTTCATTGTATTTTTTTATTTTTTGTACACTACAAATCTATTGCGAGGCCGTTCTAACTTTTTTAACTAATGGTTAAATGACCGACCCCTGATGTTAACCAATCATAAATATTTTGATCTGCACTTAACTCTAGCATAACACTGATTACTTTCTAAAATCTTCTTATTTTTACCTAAAATGAATTTATGAATTGGGAGCAGCTTTTATCCTTACAGCGATACGGTGACAAAACCAAAAGACTTAGAAAGGAACAAGATGAAACCCGCTTGGGCTTTGAAGTTGATTATGACCGAATTGTATTTTCTGCTGCCTTTAGAAGCCTTCAGGATAAAACCCAAGTCATCCCCTTTTCAAAAACAGACTTTGTCCATACCCGCCTTACCCACAGTCTAGAAGTTTCGGTAGTTGCTCGTAGTATAGGGCGACTAGCAGGGAAGGCAATTCTAGAAAAACACCCGCACTTATCTGAAATTCATGCCTATCAATCCAACGATTTTGGTGCTATAGTAGCTGCAGCAGCTTTAGCCCATGATATCGGGAACCCACCTTTTGGACACAGTGGAGAAAAAGCGATTGGACATTTCTTTTCTGATGGCTCTGGAGCAGGTTATAAAGCAGAATTGAATGCTTTAGAGTATGAAGATTTATGTAAATTCGAAGGAAACGCCAACGGCTTTAAAATTGTATCTCAATCCATGGAAGGCGCACCAGGAGGTTTACGACTCAGTGCAGCTACTCTTGGCGCCTATATGAAATACCCTAAAGCTTCTTTACCACACAAGCCAACGCAACACGTTGCGGACAAGAAATTTGGCTTTTATCAAGCACAAGCTACTGACTTTAGTACGCTTGCTCAAGATCTGGGATTAGCAAGTACAAAGGGAACCTATTTTCGGCATCCTCTGGCATACCTAGTAGAGGCAGCAGATGACATTTGCTACACCATCATTGATTTTGAAGATGGCATTAACCTCGGATGGATTTCAGAATCGTATGCTTTAGAATATTTAATCAATCTGGTAAAAGATTCGATTGATAAAAAGACCTATGCTTCCTTAAAACACACCCCACAGCGTATGAGTTATTTGAGAGCTTTGGCAATCAATAGCCTTATAAAAGACGCAGTGGCCATTTTTTTAAAGAATGAAGAGGCAATACTTTCTGGGAGCTTTCCCCATGCCTTATTGGATAAAAGTAAGTATGCCGCGCAGATTGACGACATCATCTCGCTAAGCGTCGAAAAAGTATATCACTCACCAGAAGTACTGCAAAAAGAGATTGTAGGGTATAAGGTCATTACAACCTTATTGGATGCCTTTACTACTGCTGCCGTTCATGAATTTAAGGGAGAAGCAGATGCTTATGATCAACTCATTTTACGTTTAGTTCCCAAAGGCACACCATTTCTTTCAGATTCGCTCTACGATACGCTTCTCAATGCCACTTGTTATGTTGCTAGCCTTTCCGATGGAAAAGCAATGGAGCTGTCAAAAAAAATGAAATAAACTTTACTCCTATTTTATATCTATGTTACGCTGGATCATTCTCATTATCTTTTTCTCCTTGTTTGGCACCTATGCTTTTCAGGCAATAAAAACCCTAACACAACAACGCAGTCTCCTGATTTTATACTGGCTAGTAGTAGTGTTTGTATTTGCAAATTTTGCTTACCACAGTATTTCTTTCGATCGTCACGAGGGTTTTAATCCGGGCATGAGTTTGGCCTTGGGCTTATTTCTTTCCTTGTTTGTTTTTAAAACCTTTATTATACTCTTTTTATTTTTTGAAGATATTGTTCGAATTCCTCAAGCCGTATATCGTTTTTTCACCCAAGGAGAAGGTGTTCAAGGCTATTTTCCAGATCGCAGAAAATTTATTTCAAAACTAGCCCTTGGAATTGCGGCAGTCCCACTTGCATCCCTTTTGTATGGAATGTATAAAGGGAAGTATAACTATAAGGTATTGCGCTACACCCTGGAATTCGATACCCTTCCCAAAGCTTTTGATGGATTTACTTTAACACAGATTTCGGACATTCACAGCGGAAGTTTTGACAATAGAGAAAAGGTGTCTTATGGGATGGATCTGATTAATGAACAGCGATCGGACGTTATTCTTTTTACAGGGGATATGGTCAACAATAAAGCCTCGGAAGTGTACCCTTGGATGGATTTGATGAGCTCACTCAAAGCTCCACAAGGGAAGTTTTCTATTTTGGGAAATCATGATTACGGAGATTATGTGCAATGGGATTCGGAAGAAGATAAAAAGAAAAATCTTTCAGATTTGATCGAAGCACAAGAAAAAATGGGCTTCAAAGTTTTATTAAACAACACCCAATTTTTAGAAAAAGACGGAGAGCGCATTGCATTGGTTGGCGTAGAAAACTGGGGTAAAGGAGGCTTTAAAAAGGCAGGTGACCTAAATCTAGCGGTTTCGAACGTCGATTCAGAAGATTTTAAAATTTTAATGTCGCACGACCCCTCGCATTGGGAGGCACAGGTTGTCGAACATCCCTATCCTTTTGAGCTTACGTTGAGTGGACATACCCATGGGATGCAATTTGGGATTGAAATCCCAGGATGGTTCAAGTGGAGCCCAGTAAAATGGCGCTATAAGCAATGGGCAGGAGTTTATAATCAAGCCAAACAATACCTCAATGTAAATCGTGGTTTTGGCTTTTTGGCTTATCCTGGAAGGGTTGGAATTTGGCCCGAAATTACCGTTATTACCTTAAAATGCTCGCAGAAAGTGGTTTAATAAAAAAAACTTAAATTGCACAAAACTTTTAAACACTATTGTCCGTGTCAAAATTTGGTGAATTAATAGACGATAAAGCCCCTATACTCCTTGTTTTTTTTCAAGAAGACGCCAACCCTTCTGAAGAGTTTCATCCCGCTTTACGTGATGTTGCTGCTGCCATCGGGGATCAAGGAAAGGTGATTAAGATCGAAACGAACAAAAACACGAAGCTAACCGAAGCGCTCCGAGTAAAAGCCATTCCAACCCTTATGATTTACAAGGATGGAGAAATGGTTTGGAGACAGAGTGGGGAACAAAATGCCAATACTTTGATCAGCCTTATGAACGATTATGTAGGCTAAATTTACCTACTCTTCGCCAAACAAGCTATCAAACATTGCTAAGGGTTCTATTGCCACAAAAACACGTTTTTCCATACTATCTCTATAGGCATCTGTTTCATGTAAACTCACATACAGCATCAACCTTCTATAGCCATTGACTTCATCCATGATGATTTCCTCATAAATAGTTTGATCTTCGGGATCTAAACTACTGAGCTGCGATAAACGTTTCTCGTAAACAAAAGCAATGTTCTCTATTAAAGAACGTCCAGCTATACTGTCTCCACCGATATATAAACCGGCTACAAAATCTTCTTGACTGGTAAAGTAATCATACGATCCGTATAGAAATTCAAACGGAGCAGTGTGTTTTTGAAAAGCAACAATTTTAGAGGACATAAATTCCTCATCGTTATTGTCTATAATAACTTCGATCAAGGAGCGATATCGTTCAATTTCGGTTAGTATTTCCTCCCCGAGGTCGTATTGAAAGTTTAGCGACAGACTTTCAAAATATTCCAATTGGTCGCGATATTTTTCAGCAATTTGCTCGAAAAGTTTACGAGCATCTTCTGTTGCTCCTATTCGATAGTACCCTTCGATAAAGGGAGTCAAAAGACTGTAATAACCGAAATAATCTACCGGCATTTTCTCCAAATTCAAATCAATGATTTCTTTCGCTTTTTCAAGCTTTCCTTCATCGATCAGTACTTCGGCCAAACGCGCCATATTGCTTCGATATGAAATGCTGTTTTTTCGAGTTTCTGGATCGTGGTAAATTTCAGGACTATCCGAATTTCCCCATTCCCATTTTTTAACAATTTCGTACATCAGGTCAGCATCCAAACGCCCCATCAAATAGGGGTTATTTTTGTTTTTAGGTGTTTTTATGGGAACCAGTTTATACACCAAACCTTCTAGCTGCAAGTAGTTTTTCATCCAAAGATATTCGGAATCATCGTAGCTACCTCCAGTAAAATACAGGGGTCTCTTCCAGTCGTTGTTTGCAAGAATATCCAACATAATCAACTGATTTTTATACAAGCCACCCTTAGGTAAGTCAATATCAATGTAGGGGACAATCAAATCGCGGTCTTTTTCTTTGACCAAACCACTCTGAATTACATTTTCTACATTGACATTTACACGGATTTTATTTGTTGGATAAAAAACCATTTCTTGAGTTCCTTTAGGATATAAATCAGGATCTCCACCCGACTTTTGAATGATCCGTTTGTATTTGTTCCGAGGATCGTCACTGGCTACCCAGTTCATAAAATCTTTGATGTCCCAACGAACACTATCAATGATTGATTCGTGTTTGGTATAGTCTCGAACGCCATAGGCATATTGTGCATGCTCCAACTGAATATCAACTGCTTCGCTGGTGTAGGTCTTGCGTTTCATTTGATCGATATACCAGTCTGTAGCGATCAAACTGGTGTTGATGGGCCGAACATCTTGACGATACTCTTCGATGTCTTGAGCGTACCAAAGGGCAAAGGTATCGTTGTCTCCAATGGTAAAAATAATAGCGCCTACATCTTTTTGAATAGAGGTCAAATAAGACTTAGAAATAGACTGTGCTGTATATCGCCCGGAACGATCATGATCATCCCAGTTTTGTACACCCATCAATACAGGGACAGCCAAAAAACATAGAAGAACAGATGCTGGAACGACCAACTTATTGGACCAAGTATTCCGTAGATTTTGGATCAAAGCAAAAGTACCCATCCCAATCCATATAGCAAAAACATAGAAGGAACCAACCAAGGCATAATCTCGCTCTCTAGGTTCAAAAGGGCGTTCGTTGAGGTATATTTTCAATGCAAGTCCGGTAAAAAGGAAAAACAACATCAGTACCCAAAACTTCATTTTATCTTGTCCATATAAAAAGAACACACCAATGAGTCCTAGGATAAGGGGAAGAAAGAAATAGGTGTTTCGAGCTTTGTTATTCAGCGAATCTTCACTTAGTTTACTTTGGTTTCCTAATCGTATCGCGTCAATAAAAGGGATACCGCTAATCCAGTTTCCATTCAGGCTGTTATACCGTCCTTGAATATCGTTTTGTCTTCCAGTAAAATTCCACATAAAATAGCGTACATACATATACCCAATTTGGTATTGAAATAAATACGCCATATTACTCAAAAACGAAGGCTTCTCGATGTTGAGGTAAGGCGACATCTTCTTGTAAAAGTCGTGATAGTCCTCTCCCGACACACTTCCTTCGGAAGCATCTTGTCTAAAAGATTGAACCTCCCGCATCAGTTGTTTACTCCCTCGGTATTCTGGCTTAACAGAAAATTCTAAGGGTGCAGTAAAGTTCATATAGTTTGCTGCATGTTCCGAGCTGTGTAACCTTGGGAGAATTCCTTTGTGTTTAGAATTGGCGTTTATTCGTGAGCCTTTCCAGTTGTTGACGATCAGGTAGCGCCCTGTTTTTTCATCCCGTTCGTATTTGGGCTTGTCATCGATGTAGGGTTCTTGTTCGTCCTGCCCTGCATACATATCAGAAAACATTGGGCCGTAAAACAATTTAGTTTCTGGATATTGTTCTAGGTTATAATATGCCAAAAGCTGTCGTGCATCTGATGGCGAATTTTCATTGATGACCGTATTGGCATTGGCCCGTATAGGAAGCATGATCCAAGACGAGAACCCAAGAAAAACAAAGAGGATACACAGTATACCGGTATTCAGATTTACGTAGTTCTTTTTACGTGTAAAACGCAAATTGTATATAAAAAAGCCAATGAGTAAAAAAGCAGTAAAAATTGTTCCACTGTTGAAAGAAAAGCCCAAGTTATTTACAAAATAGACTTCCATTTTACCAAACAAGGCAAGGGTTAGGGGGAGTAATAATTTAAAAATAAATAGTAAAATCGCAACAGACAGCACATTGGCGACGATGAACCCTTTAAAGGTTACTGTTTTATAATTTTTAAAATAATACAACATTCCCATCGCAGGAATTGTCAACAGACCCATAAAGTGAACTCCAAATGAAAGACCAATAACAAAAGCAATAAGCAACAACCAGCGATCTCCTCTGGGCGTATTCATCTCCTGTTCCCAGCGCAAACTCAGCCAAAATAAAAGCGAAAGAATACAAGTCGCCATGGCATACACCTCCGCTTCAACCGCATTGAACCAAAAGCTATCGGAAAAGCAAAAGGCAAGGGCTCCAATAACGGCACTTCCAAAAAAAGCTAAGGCATCATTAGTCGTTTCTATGGTGCTAAAAGCCGGTAATTTTTTGAGTAGAAGGGTTAAAGTCCAAAACAAGAACAGTATGGTAAAGGCGCTCGAAAAAACAGACATCAAGTTTACGAGTAAAGCTATTTGTTCTGGACCGCTTGCGAACAAGGAAAAAAAGGCACCCATCATTTGATAAAATGGAGCTCCAGGAGGATGACCGATTTGGAGTTTTGCAGAGGTTGCAATGTATTCACTAGCATCCCAAAAGCTGGCAGTAGGCTCTACTGTGAGCCCAAAAGTAACAAGAGCAATTGCAAAAACACTCCATCCAAGTGTACGATTCCAGAATTCGAATTGTGTAGTGTTCATAGGTCGGTTTTTCTGAAAACGAATGTAAGAATATTTGAAGAAACAACCTCGTATTTAACAGAATGCAAACTTTTATATCCTTAGATTCAATTATTTTATAAAAATGGCTTGTAGGAGCAAATATTTCTATTAAATTTGCACCTCCAATGGTCTATGGTGTAACTGGCAACACGTCTGGTTTTGGTCCAGAAGAGTCTAGGTTCGAGCCCTAGTAGACCAACAAAGCCCTCACAAACGTGAGGGCTTTTTTGTTTTCCGTAAAATTGTTTTCTCAACAAAAGATTCATGTTAGAGTTTTAAAATCTGATTTTAAGCAGTTTAAATCTTTTTCTTTGAAGATTATTGCATTCAAATTAAAGATTTCAAGAACATTCTTAAACAGGTAATTAATTCTACAATCCGTACTAAATCTGTTAGCTTAATTATGTATTTTTACGCAAATTTAATTCACAGTACTATGGCATTCGACATTGAGATGATTAAACAAGTATACGCACGACTAGACACAAGCGTATCCAATGCACGTCAACTAACGGGAAAACCCCTTACAGCTTCAGAGAAAATATTATATTCCCATTTGTGGGGAGGTAAAACAGATCGTCCGTACACAAGAGGAACGGATTATGTAGATTTTGCTCCTGACCGTATCGCTTGTCAAGACGCAACGGCCCAAATGGCTTTGTTGCAGTTTATGCAGGCTGGGAAAGCCAAAGTAGCAGTTCCAACAACCGTACATTGCGATCACTTAATTCAAGCTAAATCCGGGGCTACTGTCGATTTGAAATCGGCAAACAGCACTTCTGCAGAAGTATTTGATTTCTTAGAATCGGTTTCCAATAAATACGGAATTGGTTTTTGGAAACCAGGTGCAGGAATTATTCACCAAGTAGTTTTAGAAAATTATGCATTCCCAGGAGGAATGATGATTGGAACGGATTCACATACGGTAAACGCAGGTGGATTGGGAATGCTCGCTATTGGTGTCGGGGGAGCTGACGCAGTAGATGTTATGGCTGATATGCCTTGGGAATTGAAATTCCCTAAATTAATTGGTGTAAAACTAACGGGAAAACTTAACGGTTGGACAGCACCTAAAGATGTTATCCTAAAGGTAGCTGGCATTCTTACAGTAAAAGGAGGAACCGGAGCAATTATAGAATATTTTGGAGATGGAGCTGAATCCATGTCTTGTACTGGTAAAGGAACCATTTGTAATATGGGAGCAGAAGTAGGTGCAACCACTTCTACTTTTGGTTACGACGACTCTATGGAACGGTATTTACGTTCTACAGATCGTGATGATGTGGCTGATGCAGCAAATGCTGTTCGCGAACATTTAACAGCAGATCCAGAAGTGTATGCCAATCCTGAACTCTATTTTGATCAAGTAATAGAATTGGATTTAAACACGCTTCGCCCGCACATCAACGGACCTTTTACTCCAGATTTAGCTACTCCAGTATCAGAAATGAGTAAAGTTGCTAAAGCAAGCGATTGGCCTTTACAAGTTGAGTGGGGCTTGATCGGTTCTTGTACAAACTCCTCTTATGAAGACCTAGCACGAGCAGCTTCAATTGCGAAACAAGCAGTTGAAAAAAAATTAGTTACTAAAGCAGAATTTGGAATTAATCCAGGTTCAGAGCAAGTGCGTTACACCGCAGAACGGGACGGATTATTAGTTCCTTTCAATGAGTTGAACGCAAAAATATTTACAAATGCTTGTGGGCCCTGTATCGGTCAATGGGCTCGTGAAGGCGCAGATAAGGAAGAGAAAAATTCGATTATTCATTCGTTTAACCGAAACTTTTCTAAACGTGCCGATGGGAATCCCAACACCCACGCCTTTGTAGCTTCTCCAGAAATGGTAGCTGCAGTTGCAATTTCTGGACGCTTAGACTTTGACCCAGTTAACGATACACTCATCAATCAAGATGGAGAAGAAGTTAAATTGGATCCACCAACCGGAATGGAATTACCTCCATTAGGATTTGACGTAAAAGAAAATGGGTACTTAGCGCCACAAGAGGATGGTTCTACTGTAAATGTAGTCGTTAGTGAAACTTCAGAGCGTCTGCAATTACTTACCCCATTTGCTCCTTGGGATAATCAAAACCTTATGGGTGCTAAATTATTAATCAAAGCCCTTGGAAAATGTACTACAGATCACATTTCAATGGCAGGTCCATGGTTGCGATTCCGTGGTCATTTAGATAATATTTCGAATAACTGTTTAATTGGAGCGGTTAACGCCTTCAATGAAAAGACCAATTTTGTTAAGAATCAATTGACCGGTTCATATGGCGGTGTTCCTGATGTTCAACGTCAATACAAAGCAGCCGGACTAGAAACCGTAGTAGTTGGAGATCACAACTATGGCGAAGGCTCTTCTCGAGAACACGCCGCAATGGAACCTCGTTTCCTTGGGGTAAAAGTTGTGTTGGTTAAATCCTTTGCACGTATTCATGAAACAAATCTGAAGAAACAGGGGATGTTAGGAATCACCTTTAATACAGAGTCAGACTACAACTTGATTCAAGAAGACGATACCTTTAATTTTATAGATTTAAAAGACTTTGCTCCTGGAAAGCAAATCACGGTTGAGGTGGTTCATGCTGATGGTTCTAAAGACATTATCTTAGCGAACCATACATATAACGAGCAGCAGATTGAGTGGTTCAAAGAAGGTTCAGCCTTAAACCTAATCAAGAAGCAAAATGTTGCTTAATGTATTTGATACTTATTTTAAAAGGCCCGTTCATCGGGTCTTTTTTTTGGTGTAAACAGGATTGGCATGAGTCATATCAGCTCCACTTCATTTAAAATCACCTTACTTTTAAGCCAATTTTAAATAAATTAAAGCCGTTTTCGAAGTCGTTGGTTGCCCTAAAAAAAATACTTACTCTTCTTTCTTTTTAGGATCTTTTCCTACCATGCGTTCAAAACGATCCGGAACATAGTTTTTATTAACATCTTCTTCACTACCCATGGTGGTACTTATAACACCGTAGACAATTACTCCGACAATAAGAACAACTATAGCGACTACAACAATGATAATCTCATTCATAATAAAAATAGTTTGTAGGAAATTACAACTATATGTTAAGAATAAACGAATATTTGACAATAAAATCATCAAATCCCTATATAATCACTCCTTTTTTTAGAAAATAACCACTCTTTTTTATACCCAAGGCGCAAAGTTTTCGTCATATCCATGAATACTATCGGTTTTTCCGTGAGCATTTTCAACAGGATTCCCTTGGTTGACCCAGTCAAAAATCCCACCATAGAGGTTAAAGACTTTTTCGAAATTTAAGCGGACTAGTTTTTTCATAAGTTTTTCACTTCGATAGCCAACACTAAAGTACACAACTACCGTTTGCTCTGGGTTGATTTTTTTTAAGAATTTTAAATCCCAGTCTTTTTCTCCTACCCAAACAGCATGTTCAATTCGACTGACATCATATTCTGCTTTTGTACGGGTATCCAAAAGAATGATGTTTGGTGTGGTTTGAAGTTCTTTTACCCGAAGAACTGGAACATGATCCGAGATTAAACCATCGACCATAGCCTCAAAGGCTGATTCTTGGGCTGAAGTTGACAGCATATAAAGCATTAGGGGACTTAAAAAAAAGACTTTGAGTTGAAGAAGGTTCATTTTACTTTTTTGTTTTTACAATTGCATCCATTTGTTTCTTGTGATGTTGCACATGATAAATAGTAAAATACAAAATTTCTCTGAAGGTCAACTTTCCCATTAATGGGTGCGGAATGACATAAAGATCTAAATCATCTTCGCTCCATTTGTTCACCAATTGCATCAATCGATTGATGAGTTTATTGAATTGAATTGTTTGCCGCTGTTTTGCTTCCCTACCGATTTGCTCGGGAGTAAATCGCTTTGGAGCTACCGCAGCTCTTCCGTCCAAAGCCTTTAGGTAGCGTACTACTAATTCTTCATAAGATCGTGGGGGACGATTGGTTAATCCAAATTGATAACGTAACAAAAACTTGGGAAGCCGCATTGCAAGAACGATTGGTTTTAAAGATAGTATGATGTGTTGTTGTAATTGCCCAGCAGACCATTTATCAGCGGAATTATCTTCAAATACTTCAAGGGGGAGTCGATCAATTAATGCATCAAATTCTTAATGATGCTTGCTTAGCTCTTCGTTTATTTTTGATTTATTCCAGCTCATCAGCTATTTTTTTTAATTCGATTTAAAGTAGAACATATTCTACAATGATTTGCCCCATGTTCCAAGAGGGAATAAAATAAGTGAATTCAGTTCCTTCTAAACACTCCTTAAAAATCCGATCTTGGAGTACGGTCGAATTCCCCGTAATAATAGTCAACGAAAAGTTATTGTGTACAGCGCAATCTTTTATTGTTTTATGCACCAATTCAAGTGCTTGTTTATGTCGAATTCCGTGAAGATCGATGCTGTGTATTTTATCTTTGTTTGTTTTCATCCAGGCGTAAAGATATAAAACAAAAACTCCCCAACACCAGTAAGGATTGAGGAGTAATTAATCAAAATTATTAACTAATACATGAAAACTATAAAGTAAATGTATCAAGTTACAAACGAAACTTTTGTTAAGGGCGTGGTAATGTTTTCTAAAAAATCTGTTAAAATTAGTATTACAAATTCACGAAAAGATTCCAAAAGAAAACAAAATTTCTTCTATTCAAAACCCTGAATCCCCTGAACTGTAGTGTATTTCATTGTAAAACGTTTGTCGGGATGTATGATTTTATAAGCTGTTTGAACTGCAAGTGTAGCTTCGTGAAAACCACATAAAATGAGTTTTAATTTCCCAGGATAGGTATTTACATCACCAATTGCAAAAACTCCAGGGAGGTTTGTTTGATAATCCAAGCTGTTGTCTACTACTATTGCATTCTTTTCAATTTCTAGCCCCCAATCGCCAATGGGGCCTAGTTTTGGAGATAAACCAAAAAGGGGTAACCAATAGTCAACATTAACTTTAATGTTGTCTTGGTCTTTTTGTTTCAATTCTATTTGCTCCAATTTATCTGTTCCATGTAAGTCAACGACTTCAGCGTGCGTATACAAATCGATTTTTCCTTGCGCTTGTAAAGCATATACTTTTTCAACCGAATCTTTATGGCCTCTGAACATATCCGTTCTGTGAACCAACCCTACAGGGATATCATGGTTTTCTGCAAAATAAATTGCCCAGTCCAGTGCGGAATCTCCCCCGCCTGAGACGAATAATTTTTTTCCTACAAAGGCTTCGGGTTCTCGAACCATATATTCCACACCCTTTTTTTCAAACTGAGCTAGTGTTTCTATTTTCGGTTTTCTAGGCTCAAAACTCCCCAATCCACCGGCAATCATTACTGTTGGCGCTTGATGTTGTGTGCCTTCGCTTGTGGTAACAACAAAGCTTCCATCTTTATGCTTTTCAATAGTTTCTGCACGTTCACCAAGTGTAAACCCAGGATTGAAAGGCGCTGCCTGTTTCAGTAAATTATCTACCAGTTCCCCCGCTAAAATTGATGGAAAACCTGGAATATCGTAGATGGGCTTTTTTGGATAAATTTCGCTTAGTTGCCCTCCAGCTTGCGGAATAGCATCGATTAGGTGACACCTCAGCTTCATGAGGCCAGCCTCAAATACGGTAAAGAGTCCTACGGGACCAGCTCCAATGATGATTATATCAGTTTGTATCATTTCTTTCTAAAATAGATTTAGTCATTTTATTCATTTCATTTACTTTAAATTCAAAATCCCCATCTAAAGTTTTTCTATAGTTCTGTAAGCTGTCAAGCAAATCATTGATTTCCTCGGGTAACAATTCTTCTAAAAATTGTCGGATTCTTTTGGCTAAGGTGGGCGACTTTCCATTGGTTGAAATGCCTATTTTCAAATTCCCTTTAGTAACGATTCCTCCCATATAGAAGTCACAAAGGTCGGGAGTATCAGCTACATTAACTAATATTCTCTTTTTTTTACAAAAATAATGTATTTTTTGATTGACTACTGGGTCATCGGTCGTTGCAATTACAATGTGTTTACCACGCAAGAAATAGGAGTTAAACCCCCGATGGATCAGATGAATATTAACTTTGTTTGCCACAAAATTCAGGGTGGCTTCTCGATAAAAAGGAGCAACCATTGTGATTTGCGCATTGGGGCTAGATTTCAGTAAAAATTCTAATTTTTCAAGGGCAACATTCCCACCGCCAACAATCAAAAACTGTAAGCTTTCTGTTTTGAGAAATATAGGATACAGCTGATTCATTGGTAACATAAGGTGCTTTTTAAGTTTTTATACTGCGTTATTTGATCCAGAACCGCAGGTCCAAAAATAATATTCGCAGGATTTGAAATAGAATGTGTTACAACTTCTTGTTCAATAGTTCCTAAAGTGCCCAACACTACTTTTTCGGCCGTAGTTGTTCCGTTTTGGATTATAGCAACCGGATAATCTTCAGGTTTGTGTCTCCCAAAAGCTCTAATAATTTCCTTCAGGAAACGCATCCCCATCAGCACCACTATGGTAGCACTCGATTGGGCAGCTAAGGGAATGTCTGATGATATTTTTCCATCATGGGTATGCCCAGTAGTTACCCATAAACTTTCTGAGATCGATCGTTTTGTCAATGGTATTTGATGCTGAGCAGCAATTCCTGTGAAAGAAGATATTCCTGGAATAATTGACGTTTCAATGTCAAATAAAGCGGCATAGGAAAGTTCTTCACAGGCTCGACCAAAAAGCAACGGATCACCCCCTTTAAGACGAACAACTTTTTTGTTTTGTGCGGCAAAATGCACCAATAATTGGTTGATTTCCTCTTGGGTTTTTTGAGCAAAACCTCTACGTTTCCCTACAAATATTTTCTTAGCTACCGGATTGTGATCTAGAAGCAGGGGATTAATCAAAGCATCGTATAGAATTACCTCTGCGTTTTGAATTGCTTTGAGCCCTTTTAGGGTAATCAATTCTGGATCCCCTGGACCGGCTCCAACCAGACAAATACTACCCTTATTCAACTGTTGCATTTCTTGAGTTTTTGATCCATTGAATGGTTTTCTTAGTTTCTTCTAAAAAAGTATTGGCGAAAGCTTCATCGGATTGGGTGTTTCTAAAATCTGCTATTCCTTCTGAAAAGGAACGGGATTGTTCTGTTTTGAAGGCAGGGAAATAGGTGTCAAAGCTTGCTATAATAGAGGCATGACTATTGGTTTTGGCATCGACCGAAGTCAACAAAGCCTTTGCAGCTCGAATGCGCCCATTATACGCATGATAACATGCGTCTCCAAACCGTTTTTCAACCAAAGCTTCATTGGCCGATCCTAAGGCTTCTTCTGCTTCAAAAATCAAGGTTTGAATCAAGTCGATGGTAACTCCAGCACACTCACCTATACCAATTGCTTTCTCATACTTTTCCTTTGCTCCAAAATCAATAAAATCTCCGGCTGCTAAGTGTTCAACAGCACTGTAATGTTTTAAGTTTTGATAAAAGTAGTCCTTGGTTTTTCGGTCATAATAGGCAAAGAAATCCTCCTCTTCTGCTCGATTGAATTCAAAATCGGTCAAAATCCAGCGCAAAACATCGGGTGTTCTTTTTGCAGGGACCTTGAGCAGTTTATCTGCAAATCGACCCGTTCCATTTCCAAGGACTCCCCCTCCCAAAAGGATTTGTGTAGCGGGAGCAATCAACCCATTTGACTTTAGAGTCATCCCTTGGAAACCAATATGGGCTAGGGTATGTTGTCCGCAGGCATTCATACAACCGCTGATTTTTATTTGAATCTCGTGGGTGTTGATAAGCGAATAAAATTCGGTTTCTATTACTTTTTGTAATTCATCAGCTAAGCCCATGCTACTAGCTATTCCAAGATTACAGGTGTCGGTTCCAGGACAGGTAACGATATCGTTTATCTTATGAAATCCGATACGGTGGAGGTCTAGTTGTTCCAAGGCATCATACAGAGCCGGAAGATGTTCTTCTTTCACATCGCGGAGTAGGATGCTTTGACCTATCGAAAAACGATTGTCATCGCGTGTAAACTGCTCGATTAGGTCGGCTAATAAACGCGCTTTGTCCGAAGCAATATCTCCTGTTTTTATCGGCAGCCCAAGAGCTACATAACCGGTTTGTTTTTGAGTAAAAGTGTTGGCTTTTTTCCAAGCTTCAAAGGCAGGACTAGTATTTATTGAAATTGCACCAACAAACTTCGCTTCCTTTAAGGTGCGTTTTTTAGGTTCAATAGCATATACTTGATGATTCACAACCTTCATTTCTTGTTCCACTAAAAGCTTAAACGCATCAAGACCAATTTCTTTAATTAAAAACTTGAGCCGTGCTTTATTCCTTTTGTTACGTTCTCCGTGCCGATCAAAAACACGAATTACCGCCTCACTGTAGGGGATGATTTTATCAGTAGCTAAAAAGCTAAAGACTTCTTGTGCATCCACGGGTTGTGATCCAATTCCACCACCTAAAAGAACACGAAAACCACGAACTCCCTTCTCAATCCTTGGAATAAAGCCTAAATCGTGAATAAACGTCAAAGCATCGTCGACTGAAGAGCTTGAAAAAGCGACTTTGAATTTTCGACCCATTTCTTGACAGATTGGGTTGCGGAGGAAGTATTCGAAAAAGGCTTGGGCATAGGGAGTAACATCAAAGGCTTCGTTTGGATCGACTCCTGCCATAACAGAGGCTGTAACATTTCGAACGGTATTTCCGCATGCCTCTCTTAGGGTAATTTCATCTTTTTCTAACGTAGCCCATAACTCAGGAGTTCGATCCAATAAAACATAGTGTATTTGAATATCCTGACGTGTAGTTATGTGTAAATTACTACTGGCATATTCATCCGAAACATCAGCGATTCGGCGCAGTTGTTTTGCTGTAAACTTTCCCATTGGGAGTTTGATGCGTATCATTTGAACGCCTTGTTGACGTTGTCCATACACTCCTCGGGCTAGGCGTAAACTCCGAAATTTTTCTTCGTCAATCTGATTGTTTTTAAATTCAAAAATCTTCTTTTCTAAATCAAGAATATCTTTTTCTACAATCGGGTTTTCTAATTCTGTTCTAAAACTTTCCATTCTTATTCTATGAAGCCGACTCCGGCCGTATTGTTTGTGTTTATGTCGATGATTATAAAGCTCCCTAGGTTTTTATTTTCTGGATAGGGAATACAGAGAACCGGATGGGCTAATTGAAATGAAGCTATACCAATGTCATTCAATCCAAGGGCTGTGGTTTCTTTCGATCCATCACTCGATACGTCAATTCGTTCACTAACATCGGTTATTTTGGCAAGTGACTTCTTCGATCCAAACTGCAATAAATATTTTTGTTCTGCCTGCAGCGCTTTGTCTTGCATCCAGCAAACTTTTGCGTTTATTATTTTTGTAAACTCAATAGAATTACTTGGTGTAAAAAGAGAATCTCCTCTGGACACATTAACTTCATCTTCGAGAAGAAGCGTTGCATTTTGGCCTTGACTGACCTGTTCTTGATTAACGCCATACTGTTCAATGGACTTAATCTTTGTTTTGGTTCCTGAAGGAAAAACTTCGATCGCATCTCCAACCGAAAAAGATCCACTTTTAACCTTTCCCGCAAAACCTCGATAGTCGTGATAAGCAGCTAACTTGGGTCGAATAACCGTTTGCACTTGTAGAACATTTTCTTTAGATGGAGGTTCATTTACTGCGATGTTTTCAATTAGATCGAAAAGTACTTTCCCGCTGAACCAACCCATTTTTGGGCTTTTCAGAAGGAGATTATCTCCTTTGAGTGCTGAAAGAGGAATATAATAAGCCGTTAGATCTTTTGTGTTCTGATTTTGAATAAGGTGGGCTATATCTTCTTTAATTCTATCAAATACATTTTGATCATAGCCGACCAAATCCATCTTATTTACAGCGAAAATCACTTTTTTAATCCCCAATAATTGTGTGATGTAGAAATGTCGTTTAGTTTGCTCAATAACCCCTTTTCGCGCATCTAGAAGCAGAAGCGTTGCATCTGAATTAGAAGTTCCCGTCACCATATTTCTTGTATATTCAATATGGCCAGGAGAGTCAGCAATGATAAAACGTCTTTTTTTTGTTTTAAAATACAGATGAGAAACATCAATAGTAATCCCTTGTTCTCTTTCTGTGAGCAAGCCATCTGTAGCTAAAGAAAAGTCTAAGTGATCCAAACCGTTGGAAGCACTCTTTTCTTCTATGTGCTTCAGTTGATCTTCTTTTAAAGAACCGGTTTCATAAAGTAATCTTCCGATTAAGGTGCTTTTACCATCATCAACACTACCTGCCGTTGCAATTCGCAATAAGTCCATAAATCTTGATTTTAAAAGTATCCTATTTTTTTCCGTTCTTCCATTGCTCCTTCTGAGCGTTTGTCATCCATTCGTGCACCCCTTTCAGAATAAGTTGAGGTTCTAATTTCTTCGATGATAACATCGAGTTCCTCTGCTTTTGATAGGACAGCAGCTGTACAACTCATATCGCCAACGGTTCTGAATCGAACCGATTGAACTTTGATTTGATTGGGATCAATTTGATGAAATTCTGTTACGGGCATCAATTGACCTTCCCGATCGTAGACGGCTCTTTCATGTGCATAATAAATCGTTGGGATTTCTAATTTTTCTTGACGTATATACTCCCATACATCGAGTTCGGTCCAGTTGCTTATCGGAAACGCTCGAATATGCTCTCCGGAGTGAATTGCACCATTCAAATGATCGAATAATTCGGGGCGTTGTAACTTTTCATTCCATTGACCAAAATCGTCACGAACAGAAAATACACGTTCTTTGGCTCGTGCTTTTTCTTCATCTCTTCGAGCACCACCCATACACGCATCAAGCTTTAAGTTGCTTATGGTTTCCAATAGGGTGGAGGTTTGCAAACTATTTCGACTTGCAAAACGACCTTTTTCTTCTGTTACTTTTCCCTGATCTATGCTGTCTTGAACCAAACCAATGTGTAGTTTAACTTGATATTGCTCTATGAGTTTATCACGAAGTGTAAGCGTTTCTGGGAAGTTATGCCCGGTGTCTATGTGTACCAAAGGGAAGGGGATTCGTGCGGGCAAGAATGCTTTATGACACAGATGTAAGAGTACAATCGAATCTTTTCCTCCAGAAAAAAGTAAGGCCGGTTTATCGAATTGACCAACGACCTCACGGATGATGTAAATGGCTTCTTCTTCCAGTTGTTTGAGTATGTTCATGGGTTACTATTTAGCGATTTGAGTTTGATGTAGTCCACATTCTTTTTTGCTGTTTTCCCACCACCATCTTCCAGACCGAAGGTCTTCTCCTTTTTCGATTGCTCGGGTACAGGGCGCACAGCCTATGCTTGCAAAGCCCTTGGAGTGAAGGATATTTTGAGGAGCCTTATGTTGATTTAAATACCCAATTACATCTTCCAAGCTCCAATGAATCAATGGATTAAATTTGATGAGCCCAAAAGAAGAATCGAATTCGAATACTTGAAGCTGCTCCCTAAAATAACTTTGAGACCCCCGCAAACCGGTAATCCAAACGTCTACTCCTTGAAGGGCCCTTTGAAGCGGGTCTACTTTTCTTATTCCGCAACATTCTTTTCTGTTGGCAACACTATCGTAGAAACTCAATGGCCCTTTTGCTTCTACTAATGCTTCTACCTTTTTAGTGTCAGGAAAATAAGGTGTTATGGGTTTTTTATAGTGCTTAATTGTTTGGTGGTATATCGTATAGGTTTCTTCGAACAATCGTCCTGTATCTAGTGTGAAAACCGATATAGGAAAATCATTTTTGAAGATAAAATCCGTGAGTACCTGGTCTTCTTGTCCAAACGAAGTTGAAAAGGCAAGTTTTCCTAGCTTCAGCTCCAAGAGGATTTCAAAAGCTTCGGCAAGGGATTTATGTACAACCTTATTATTGAGCTTTTCAAGATATTCTTTTTCCATAGTCTTACTTTTTACCCCATTTTATTTTGTTCCATAGGCGTTCATGCAAAAAATACAGCCCCATTTTAGTCAGTAGTTCTACAAATCCAATACGAAGCGCAAAATCCAACGTATTGGTTATTAAATACGAGATTATGATGGTATCTATTGTACCTAGAATACGCCAACTCACTGACTTCAAAAGGCTACGATATGTCTTTTCACCAGTAGTTTTTGGCTTGTTTTTTTTGACTTTATTTAGTACAATTTCCGTTAGCATACGCTTTATTCGAATGCAAATATATATTTTATTTAGAATCAAACCTATAAACTCTATTAACTTTATAGGAATTAAGATTAAAGTTTTATTCTTTACCTTTGTAATAGCTCCATCAGGCTAGCAAAATTTTTTAAACTTATGATCTCAAAAAAATGTAAATACGCCATAAAGGCCTTGTTGTATCTAGCAGATCATCAAGAGGAGGAGCGCTCTATTTTTTCTTCCGAAATTGCAGAGCAGGAACTTATTCCTAAAAAGTTTTTAGAAACAATTTTACGTGAATTAAGGAACTTTCAGTTCGTTCAAAGTAAGCGTGGAAAAACGGGTGGTTATAAACTTTTAAAGGACCCCAAAGAAATCAATTTAGCCGATCTGATGCGAGCAGTAGATGGGCCTATTGCAATGTTGCCCTGCGTCTCGTTGAACTATTATGCCAATTGCGAAGAATGTGACGAAAAGATATGTCAAATCAAACCTGTATTTGAGGAGGTTCGCGATCAGACCTTAAAAATCTTAAATTCTACTTCGATTGACAGTATGCGCCAATAATGATTATAAACCGCTTATGTAACTGCCTAGAGAATCTTTGAATTGAAACCCTTCTAAGGTTCGGTATTTATTTAGTTTTTTATTGGACTCCAATCCCCAAAGTAAAAACTCCATCATAAAGTAACGGTCTTTTTCATCGCACCCTTTTAGATGAGTATCCAAAACCTCTTTAATTCCAGGGACTAAGGTCAACGAATCTTGGTAGGAACGATCGGGAAGCACATCTTCTAAAAAGAGTTCATTGTCTTTAAAGAACCATTCTAAAATAGTATCGTAAGGTCCAACTTCATCCTCTTTTTGAAGCTTTTCTATTTTAGGAAAATAATCTGTAAAAAGTGTTTTGATGGACTCTGAGATCAGGTGGTAGGAAATTTGTTCAGCCCCCTCTTGTTCTCCTTCATACACCAATTCAATCTTACCGTTGATGGCAGGAATGATTCCCATAAAGTCTGACATTCTTATGGAAGTAGTTGCATCGTTATTGATCAGTGCTCTGCGCTCAGCGGTACTGATTAAATTTTCGAAAGCGGTAATACTCATCCGTGCACTCACCCCACTTTTAGAGTCTACAAATTCACTTTTTCTGGCTTCAAAACCAATTTGTTCAAGGATGTCTCGCGCGAGTTCTGGTACATGAATCTCTGCTGCTTGTTTTTCAGTAAGTACGGCTTCTTGTTTTGTAATCGCTTTGGCAATATCCCGATTGTGAGGATAATGCGTTAGTATTTGCGATCCAATTCTGTCTTTTAGGGGAGTTACTATACTTCCTCTATTGGTATAGTCTTCTGGATTTGCAGTAAATATTAATTGCGCAGCTATTGGAAGTCGCAGCTTGAAACCACGAATTTGAATTTCTTTTTCCTGTAAAATAGAAAACAAAGCAACCTGAATACGCGCTTGTAAATCGGGGAGTTCATTCAACACAAAAATACAACGGTGTGCTCTTGGAATCATTCCGAAATGAATAACCCGTTCATCGGCATATGAAAGCTTGAGGTTGGATGCTTTTATAGGATCTACATCTCCAATAAGATCGGCTACCGTTACATCGGGAGTTGCTAGTTTTTCGAAAAAACGATCCGATCGGTGTAACCATTCAATCGGAGTCTTGTCACCCTGTTCCGCTATAATTCTTTTTGCTTCAAGGCTGATGGGGTCCAAGGGGTCGTCATTGATTTCTGAGCCCGTTACCACAGGAATCCATTCATCGAGCAATTCCGTCATCTGTCGGGCTAAACGTGTTTTTGCCTGGCCTCTTAGTCCTAATAAATTGATGTTGTGTCCCGAAAGAATAGCACGCTCTACATCTGGAATCACTGTATTTTCGTAACCAATTAATCCTTGAAAGGTTGCTTTTCCAGAGCCTAAACAGGCTTTTAGGTTTTCGGCAAGTTCAAGTTGGATGGATCTAGATGCATAATCGGTTTTTTTTAATTCTCCAAGGGTAGTAGCACGTTCTTTCTTCATAGTAATGTATCGGTGTAATGGAATATTATCCTAAGCGTTTTTTTCTGTTTTTTTCGTAATCTTCAAAGATCATTTCTCCCAGACCTTTTAGGCCGGTAAAGAAAGCTTTCCCTTGATTTGCCTCGGTAAATTTGCGAACAAATTGCTTGAGGTATTGATCTTGGGCAATCATAAAGGTAGTAATCGGAATATGTATTTTTTTTGCTTGACGGGCCATATTGTAGCATTTTTCTACAATCATTTCATCGAGTCCTGCACTGTTTTTATAATAGGTTCCATCGGGCATTTTAAGACAACTTGGTTTCCCGTCTGTAATCATAAAAATTTGCTTGTTGGTGTTTTTCTTTCTTCTCAAAAGATCCATTGCCAATTCAAGTCCTGCAACCGTATTGGTGTGATAGGGTCCAACTTCGAGATAGGGAATATCTTTCAGTGCAATGGGAGTAGCATCATTCCCAAACACCAAAATATCGAGGGTGTCTTTTGGGTAGCGGGTTGTAATGAGCTCGGCCAAAGCCATCGCTACCTTTTTTGCTGGCGTAATCCGATCTTCTCCATAGAGAATCATACTGTGACTGATGTCGATCATCAAAACGGTACTCATTTGGGTTTTATGCATGGAATCTTCAACAACCAAATCTTCGTGTTGTAGGGTAAAATCCTCTCCAACCGAACGTATTTGAGCATTTTTGATGCTTTGAGTAACATCGATTTTCTCTAAACCATCTCCAAACTGATAGGCTTTCAATTCGCCAGATCCATCTTCTCCTTGCCCTTGTTTTTTGGTTTTATGATCCCCAGAACCGGAACGTTTTAATTTTCCGAAAATCTGTTTCAATGCGTGTTCTCGCAATAACTTTTCTGTTTTAGCAGTGAGTTGCATTCCATCTCCTTTTCCGCCAGTTCCAGTCTTAGGCTGTACAAAGGATTTTTTTAATAAATCTTTTATAAAATCGTCGATGGTATAGTCTTCATCGGTCAACTTGTATTCAATATCCAACTCTCGAAGCCAGTCAATGGCCTCATCAAAATCTCCAGAAGTGTGGGTGATGAGTTCTTTGAATATTTCGAATAAACGTTCGAAGGGGGTTTGTACCTTTTCTTTGTGTTTTGAAAACACAAAACCGGATTTAAAATCGAGCGGAAGCATGGAATGTTTCTTTTTAAAGACTAATACTCAAAGATAGATCAAAAAAGAAGATATTTTCGCCAGAAAGAGATGATATTTTATTTGTTTTGAGCGAGCTCTTCTATATAGCGTTCCAATAAATTAAGTCCTTCAGTATGAGCAATAGATCGTCCTATTTCGGGCATTCGAATGGAGGGGTCATTGCTTTTCATACGATAAATTAAAATCGATTCTTCGGGATGCCCAGGAACAATGTCGTAGATGAAATCGCCCGATCCTTTCCCAGCGGCAATTGGGGGTTTAAAAACTCCTCGCTTACGAGCATCGGTTTGGGTATAGCTGAGGTATAATCCTGAATTCTTTGCACTCCCTTCAAGGTTATGACAGTGGGCACAATTGGCATCTAGATAGGCTTTGGCACGGGGGTCTAAAGGAAGTAAAGCATCATTCCATACCGGCATTTTAGGGCGTAAAGCAGGTTCTATGAGCTCCTCAAGAATCCCTTTTTCATAAAAATAATCCAGTTGATTTTTATCGCTGAGTGCAAGCGAATAGGTTTTGTTCCATTGAGCGGCTGTGGGCCCAATGGGGGTAATATTTTTTCCTCTGGCATGACAGTTTTTACATTGGTTTAAATTTGGAACAGCATAGGAAACACTTCTTTCAGCCCCTTCGTTGTCGATCCAATACACCAATTCTTGTTTTCCAACATAATTCAGAGTTGCCTCGGTTTGCTCTTTGTTCCAGATATAGTTGAGGGGTTTCCAAGCATCATCTTCCTTGATCAATAGTCGGGTTTCTATGATTCTTTTTTCTTGTTCGGGTTTTCTAAAATCTTTGGGATAATAAAAATTTTTGATGAGAACACTTCCATTTTCAAAGTCCATAACCCCTTTGTTTTTGTAGTTTATTTTTTTGGAATCGGGGAGATAAACAAAGCGTTTTTTGAAGGCATAGTCAGAAAAAAGTGGGCTATTAAGGTCATATAAAACAACGCCATCGGTGGGCTCTAGATTGGCTAATGGCAATTTGAAAAAACCATATTCCGAGAGCGTTTCTTTTTCTGTATTGTTGTGTTGTATTAGGGGTTTGGCAGAGGTTATTTTTTTTGCTTTTGGAACAATTCTTTTGTTTGCATCATCCTGACAAGAAAGGCAGCCTATAAAGATTATGCAGCACAATAGAATTCGTTGGTATGTCATTGTTTATAGCTTATAAATCGAGTATACACGTATAGGGCGATACATCGTTAGAAAAAGCATCAAAGTCATGAGCGGCATCCATAAATACAAAATTAAAAGTTCCGTTGTCTCCTATACAAATCTTGTGTTCGGCATCTTGAAGGGCAGCCCCATCAGGTAGGATTCCGTCATAAACCACATCGGGAATGGTCGCTTTGTTTTTAAAAAGCATCAGCCAGCCATATTCGTTACTCAGCGTGGGAAACCAAAATTTATTTTTAAATACATTATTCTGTATGGACACATTTCCAGGATAGGGATTATATGCAGTATCGGATTCATAATCTGTTTCTACTGCTCGAATCCCTCTACTTTGGACGTCTTGACTCACAATAGCTTCAACTTCTTCTTCTGCAGCAAACACTAAGTAACTTACTATCGAAAGATTATTAGTCACATGATCTTCAACTGTATTGTTGTAAAAATTGACATCCTGTGTTGCCATGATAATGACCCCTGTACCTTTGGGAACGCCACTGATAATCGATCCTTTTACACCAAAATTTTCAATGTTATTGTTGTAAATCCGATTGTTGTAAGCGGTTACATTTTTACCGTAAAGAGTAAGTTTAGGAAGATTAAAAATCAATAAACCACTGGTGTTTTCGTAAATGTCGTTTTCGTAGATTTCGACATCCGTACTGTTTTCGCTTTCAACCCCCGCTACATTATAAAAAGCCCTGTTGTTGCGTACTACAACATTTTTCGATTGTCCAACATAGATTCCAGCATCCGAAGCTCCAATGGCTTCGCATCCTTCTATCAAGAGGTTTTGAGTAAGAACAGGGTAGATGCCATAAGCTCCATTTTGAGTAGAAATCGTCCCGGTCCATGCGGTTCGTACATTACGAATGATTACATTTTTTGATTCACTTATCTTGAGGTTGTCTCCAGCCGCATCTTCGATGGTTAAATCTTCGATGGTAAAATTGGTGCAGTTTGTGATTAAGATTCCCTCAGCTCCTTTTGCTTGCCCTTTGAATGAAAGAACCGTTTTATCCATCCCTTTTCCTTTGATGGTTATGTGTTTTTTGTCATCCATACTTAGGGACTGAGAAAACAGAAAATGCCCTTCGGGAAGTTCGATTGTTGCGCTGTCTTTTGCTAAGATAAAAGCCTCCAAAATTTCAGTTTCTAAATCAACATAGCTGCGTTCAGGATTGTATTCCGGTAAACCAGATCCAACGGTTTTATATAGAACTAGGAGGAGCAAAGCCCCTCCTAAAATTAAGATCACTTTTTTCATGATAATGGTCTGATTTGATTAAAAGTACACTTTTTATTTTGATTATTATAAATCTAAAAGCAACCTTGCCGTAGCTGTTCTTCCGATTTTAGGTAATCCAGGCAACGCTCTAAATTCGTTGTTCAATAAGTTTGTTGCAGAAACTTCCAGTTTTAATTCTGTATTAAACTTAAATCCTAGGGTTATATCAAATAAAGATTTAGCGTCAATTTCTCCTGGAAAATTAGCTACATTAGAAGTGTAACCTTGATCCCATTGATAAGAAAAACTTCCGCTTAAATTTTTATTGGATTGGTAGCTTATTCCAGACCGTACTTTATTTTGTGGAAAATTCAGATCTCCGGGTTCTCCTTCTGATCGACTAAACCAAGTGTAATTGACAAAAGAAGTAAGGTTTTCGGTTAAGAAATATTTGGAATTGAACTCAAACCCCCAATTGGTACTCACCCGATTTGGATCCCGTGTGATGTAGCCAAAAATTAATTTTGCGGCATCTCCTCCGGGAGCTTCATCTGTTGGAACGACTCCGTGGAAGGGAAGACCAGCATTTGCAAGTTCTTGAAGAAACCCTGCACCAGCTTGAGCATAGGCTCCGTTGAGTTGTTGTCCAACAGCGTTTGCAGTAGCAGCGGCAGTGGCAGCATCGAAGCCTGCTCCAATTAGGAGTGCTTCAATTTTTGGCTGCGTAGAAGTTTGTACCCCTTGACCAAGTGCGCTTTCTAAGCCTACAATAGTGGCTACTGGACTAATTTGTTGGAAACCAGCATTACCTTTTGCTCCAAATAATAGAGATCGAAACCTACGGATAGACGCTTATTAAAAACGCCTTTATAACCAAATTCAAAGGATTTCAAAGTAGAAATGAGGTTGATGTTTCCATCTTCAGCTACTAAGGGTACTCCTTTGGTGTCGGTCGTAACTACTGGGCTAAATCCTGCAGGAGCACTAATAGGATCTTGTAAAACGCCACTTACAATAGGGAGTAATTGGGCGAGTGAAGGATCAGCTGCAGCAATGGCTGTGAGCCCTTCTAAAACAGCACCAGTTACAGCAGCGTAAGCTGCAGCTAAAGGAAAACCAGCGGCAACAGGCGTATTTGGAACTCCTGGAATGAGCCAGTCAATCTGCGGGTTGCTTCCAAAGGTATACGGATTCACAGCTCCCGTAATCCAAACATCAAAAACTCCTGGGACAGTTTGAATCGGTAAATCAAAATAAAGATCAGAAGCAGGAAGTGGGTTTGCTGCTTGGTTGAAACTGAAACGTAAGTTATGATAGGGCGAGGGTTTAAAAACCAAAGCTGCTCGAGGCGAAAATGTTTTTTCTGAGGTAAAATTACAACCGTCATAACGTCCCGTTAAAACAGATCTAGTTTAGGTTCAAGTTTAAATTTTGCTTGAGCATAGGCCCCGTAAAGCATATAATCATCATTGTCTTCATTTCTTCCATAAACATGGTTTTCGGTATCTGCTTTTGCATCACGATAATCTAAACCTACGGTCCATTCTGAATTCGATAGGGTTGGTACATTAAAATTGTATTGAATTTGAGCTTCGTAATGTGAGCGTTCTAGAGGTACAATTAATCCTGTTCGATTTAAATAATTTGGGTTACTGTCATCTCCTCCATCATTTTTAATATAATAGGTTTGTGCAAACCAGCCTTTGTATTTGAAACGGGCCTGTCCCCAATATTCATTTCCATAGGCTTGTCCTTCTCCGAGATCGTTATAGAAAATTGCTTTTCCAGCATTCCAACCCCCAGCAGTTACTACCTCCATTCCATTCTTAGGCCTAAAATACAGGCTAGCATTTTGCAGCTGCCGACCAATATCCTGGGATTTGTGTTTGTGTAGTGTTGAATAATTCAGTTCCACTTTCGTCCGTGTTTACATTTCCAGCATTGGTAATTGAGGCTCTTCTGATTGCCGTTCGGAAGTTGCTTAATATGGCTTGGTCCTCGGCGTCATCTGGATCAAGAGTAAAGTCATTTCCACTTCCTTATCGGGCATTAATTTTATACCCAAAGGTTTCGTTGGTGTTGTGCCCTCCATGACGTACAGCAACTTTAAAAGTATTGCGCTCTCCATAAATTAGTTCGGCCCTAGTGCCCGGATGTTTAAACGGATCTTTAGAGATGAAGTGAACGACTCCTGAAGTAACATCAGGACCGTATAGCGCTGAGCTAGGCCCTAGAACAACCTCCACACGTTCGACGTCAATTTGGTTGATTGGGGAGTTTTGAGAATCGAAAAATTCCAATCCAGGGTAAATTAAAGAGCGATAATCAAGCATAGGGAATACACTGGTAGAAAAAACACCACTACTTCCACGTAACGCAATATTGACCCGTTGACCGGTCTGTTGTTGTAATTCAACCCCTGGGGTGTTGATCAAGGCTCGAAGTGGGGATAGCGATCCACCAGATTCGGTTACTTGCTTGGCTGTAATTACGGATACAGCCGACGGGGCTTCTTGTAGTTTTTTAGCCCTACGTGAGGCTGAAATTATAACTTCATCAAAAGAATTTTCAACAGCGAGTGTTATGGCACCCAACTGCTGTGTGTTGACGGTTATGTTCTGAGATTGAAATCCAATAAAAGAAACTTCAATTTCAAACGGAATGTCCTTTGATGTTGTTAGGTTAAAATTTCCATTCTGATCTGAAACGGTTCCTTGGCTTGTTCAATTGATAATGATATTTGCACCCAGCAAACCTTCTCCTTGTTCATCGAGGATTTTACCTTGAACGGTGGTTTGAGAAAAAATGTTGGAAGTGAAAAATAGACAGAATAAACCAATGTAAAAACATTTAGTATTGCGCATGATATAAAATTTAGGTGCTTCAATAATAAAAAAAACATCTGGTTTAATAAAAAATAATGGCAAAAAATAATTATATTTGCATGAATTTCTGAACAAATACCACAGAGGAGACTATAAGTCCCCTTTTTTTTTATAATGAATTTTAAAAGTTTAGTATCCGAATTGTTGCAAGTTGCACTGGATGAAAATCCAAACCTGTTTTTAATTGAATTAAAGATCGGGACAGACAACAGCATTCGTGTTTTAATCGATGGAGATGAGGGCGTTAAGCTTGAATCATGTATCGCTATAAGCCGTCAAATTGAACATAATATCGACCGAGAAGAGTTCGATTTCTCTCTCGAAGTTAGTTCAGTAGGAGTTGGATCTCCCTTGACAATGCCTCGGCAATATGAGAAAAATGTAGGAAGAACCTTAGAGGTTCTTACTTCTGAGGATGAAATACTAATTGGAAATTTAACACAAGCTGACCAGAAGGGGATTACCTTAGAATGGAAAGCAAGAGAGCCTAAACCAATAGGCAAGGGTAAAGTAACCGTAACGAAAATTAAAGAACTGCCTTTTGTGTCCATAAAAAGCGCAAAGGTGATTATTAAATAAATTAGCATAACAAAAATGGAAAATTTAGCACTTATTGATTCCTTTTCTGAGTTTAAAGATGAAAAATTAATTGACCGGGTAACCCTTATGGTTATTTTGGAAGAAGTTTTTAGAAATACGCTAAAACGTAAATTTGGTTCGGATGATAACTTTGATATCATCATCAACCCCGACAAAGGGGATTTAGAAATTTGGCGTAACCGTATTGTAGTTGCAGATGGTGAAGTCGAAGATCCAAATCAAGAAATTGAACTTACTGTAGCTCAAAAAATTGAGCCTGATTTTGAAGTTGGAGAAGATGTTTCAGAAGAAGTGAAGCTTATAGACTTAGGGAGACGATCGATCTTATCCTTGCGTCAAAACCTAATTGCAAAAATATACGAACACGACAGTAACAACATTTTCAAACAGTTTAAAGAACTTGAGGGTGCAATTTATACTGCCGAGGTTCACCACGTCAGAAGTAGAGAAGTAATTTTGTTGGACGACGACGGGAATGAGCTTATTTTACCAAAAGACCGCCAAATACCTTCTGACTTTTACCGTAAAGGAGATAACATCCGTGGAATTATAGAGTCTGTAGAGCTTCGAGGAAACAAACCCCGAATAATACTGTCTAGAACGTCGCCTATATTCTTAGAAAAACTTTTTGAACAAGAAATTCCAGAAGTTTTTGACGGCCTCATAACCATCAAGAAAGCGGTGCGTATTCCAGGAGAAAAAGCCAAAGTAGCGGTAGATTCATACGATGATCGTATTGATCCAGTTGGTGCTTGTGTTGGGATGAAAGGTTCTCGTATTCACGGCATTGTTCGTGAATTAGGAAATGAAAACATCGATGTAATCAATTATACGAGTAACTTACAGCTTTTTATTACTCGCTCGCTTTCTCCTGCGAAAATCAATTCATTGAAAATTAATGAAGAAACCAAACGTGTACAGGTATTTTTAAACCCTGAAGAAGTGTCTAAAGCGATTGGAAAAGGAGGGCTGAACATCCGCCTTGCAGGACAATTAACTGGCTACGAGATTGATGTGTATCGTGAAGGAGCTGAAGAAGATGTTGAATTAGCTGAGTTTACAGATGAAATCGAATCATGGGTAATTGATGAATTCAAAAAAGTTGGTTTAGATACTGCAAAAAGTATCTTAGAATTGGAGGTATCTGATCTAGCAAAACGAACTGATTTGGAAGAAGAAACCATATTGGAAGTATTTAAAATATTAAAAGAGGAATTCGAAGATTAGTTTTAGGAAGTTAATTTCCATATTTTTGAATCGAAGAAAAAATAAGTATGCCTGATCAACCGACAATACGATTAAATAAAGTCCTAAGGGAACTTAATATATCTCTAGATAGAGCTGTTGAACATCTCGTTCAAGAAGGTCATGAGGTAGAGGCACGTCCTACTACCAAAATATCACAGGAGGTATACAAAGTATTGTTGGATGAATTTGAGACCGATAAATCCAAGAAAGACGCTTCTCACGAGAAAAGTGAAGAAAAGCGGAAGGAAAAAGAAGCTCAACGCTTGAAGCAAGAAGAACTTGAACTCGAGAAGCAAAAGCGAGAAAAAGAACGCCTGGAGAAACAGCAAGTAATTCGCGCCTCTGCCAATTTGAATCGACCCAAAGCGGTCGGTACAATTCACCTTGGAAATGCTAAGGTCGGTGCTCCAAAAATAATACCTCAAGAAGCTAATAAAAAGGAAGCAGCTGTTGCAGCTGAAAAGCCTGCTGCTGAAGAACCTGCAAAAACTGCAGCTAAATCGGTAAAAGACGCACCAAAAGTTGCCGTTAAAAAAGAAGCTCCCAAAAAGCCAAAAGCTCCTAAGGCTGTTGAAGAGAAAACTCCAACTGCAGAAAAGCCAGAAGCGGAAGTTGAAGCACCATTGGAAACTCCTGTGGTAACCGATGAGAAAACAGAAACTGAAGTTAAAATTGAAGCTCCGACAGCAGCTGCTGAAGAAGGAACTGCAACGGAAACTCCAGAAGCTGGAGAAGGTGCTGCTGAAGTAGACGCTACAATCACTACAAAATACGCCAAACTATCCGGCCCCAAAAAGACCGGTTTAGTCATCGACCTTGATTCTTTTAATAAGAAAGAAAAAAGTGTTGAAGATGCTCGTAAGAAAAAACGTAAAAGAATAAGTAAAGACCCAGCACCTGCCCCTAAAAAACCTGGAGTAGGGTCTATAAGCAGCCGACGAGGTAATGGAGGTCAGAATAGAAGCGGTCGCCCAAACCGACCAGCTGCAGTCCCTAAAGTTGAGCCAACAGAAGAAGAAGTACAAAAGCAAATTAGAGAAACTCTTGAAAAACTTCAAGGGAAATCGAATAAGTCTAAAGGGGCCAAATACCGAAGAGACAAACGGGTTCAACACCGTCAAAAAACAGAGGAAGAATTAGCGCAATTAGAGGCTGATAGCAAAATAATCAAAGTAACAGAATTCATTACTGTAGGTGAAGTAGCGACCCTCATGGAAGTTAGCGGGACTCAAATTATTTCTGCCTGTATGTCACTTGGAATCATGGTTACCATGAACCAACGTTTGGATGCTGAAACCTTGAGTATTGTTGCAGACGAATTTGGTTTTGAAGTAGACTTTGTAAAGAGTGATCTTGAAGAAAACTTTACAGAAGAGGTTGAGGAAAAAGAAGAAGATCTTATTGCTCGTGCCCCTATTGTTACCGTTATGGGTCACGTAGATCACGGTAAAACATCACTCTTAGATCATATCCGAAGCGAAAATGTAATTGCAGGCGAATCGGGAGGGATTACACAACACATTGGAGCATATTCTGTTGTACTAAAAAACAAACAGAAGATAACATTTTTAGATACTCCTGGTCACGAAGCCTTTACGGCGATGCGTGCTCGTGGAGCTCAAGTAACGGATATTGCAATCATCGTAATCGCTGCGGATGATGATATCATGCCGCAAACTAAGGAAGCAATCAGTCATGCACAGGCAGCTGGTGTACCCATTATTTTTGCAATCAACAAGGTAGATAAAGAAACGTCTAATCCTGAAAAGATCAAAGAAGCGCTTGCTCAAATGGATCTTATGGTTGAGGATTGGGGAGGAAAAATTCAATCCCAAGACATCTCTGCTTTAAAAGGTACTGGCGTAAAAGAATTGTTAGAAAAAGTATTGTTAGAAGCCGAATTATTAGAGCTTAAAGCAAATCCGAATAGAAAATCCAAAGGAACAGTAGTTGAAGCCTACCTCGATAAAGGTCGTGGTTATGTATCTACAATTCTGGTTCAAACCGGAACACTGAATGTTGGAGATTATCTGCTTGCTGGAAAGCACAGTGGTAAAGTACGAGCCATGTTTGACGAAAGAGGGAAAACAATTGAAACGGCTCCTCCTTCCACTCCTGTATCGGTTTTAGGACTTGATGGTGCACCTCAAGCTGGGGACAATTTTAATGTTCTCGAAGACGAACGTGAGGCAAAACAAATCGCTGCTAAAAGAACACAATTACTCCGTGAGCAAAATGTACGTACACAGCGACACATCACATTAGATGAAATTGGAAGACGAATTGCCTTGGGTGACTTTAAAGAATTGAACATGATCCTGAAAGGTGATGTGGATGGTTCTGTTGAGGCACTTACCGACTCTCTTCAAAAGCTATCTACCGAAGAAATTCAGGTTAACATCATCCACAAAGGTGTTGGTGCAATCACAGAATCTGATGTACTGTTGGCTTCTGCCTCAGATGCAATTATTATCGGGTTTAATGTTCGTCCTATGGGTAATGCACGTATGCTAGCCGAAAAAGAAGAAATAGACATCCGATCCTACTCCATCATCTACGACGCAATCAACGATGTGAAAGACGCTATGGAAGGCATGCTTTCTCCTGAAATGAAAGAGGAAATAACTGGAAATGCTGAGATTAGAGAAACCTTTAAAATATCTAAAGTGGGTACCATTGCAGGTTGTATGGTAACTACAGGGAAAATTTTCCGTAACTCAAGTATTCGAGTAATTCGTGAAGGAGTTGTTCAATATACCGGAACGCTTAGCTCTCTGAAACGTTTCAAAGACGATGTGAAGGAAGTTGCCAAAGGATATGATTGTGGACTACAGGTTAAGAACTACAACGACATTCGTATTGATGACGTAATCGAATTCTTCCAAGAAGTAGCCGTTAAGAAAACCCTATAAATTATTAGGTTCTAGTAAAAATGCTCCTGGGTACGTTTTTTTAATTTCCTCTAGGAGTATGTTTGCTTTGTTGATGTCCTTAAAGCGTCCCACACGTACCTTGTAATTTGGTGTCTCAAAAACCAAAGAAGTTTCAATTCCTTCAAATGTTTTTTCAAATTCCCGTAAAACATTTTGTGCTGCTGTATAGTTTCCATAGTACAGTTGAATAGCGAAGTATTGTGCATTATAACGTTCAGAGTCAAGCGCTTTTTTAATTGCTACTAGTTGTTCGATTTTTGAATCTTGATTGATTTGAACCAAAGTATCTTGTCCAAAAACCTGGGATGCAATTCCGCCGCTAAGCAGTAAAAAAAATAAAGTAGTTCGTTTGATTGTTCTCATACTGCAAAGAAATAAAAAACTGGCAATAATTGGCAGAAGTTAAATAAACTTAACAAGTTATTTAGACTCAGTATAAATTATACAAGTGCAAGTCATAACCTTTTAACAAACCGAGTCTATGTCTTATTTTTGCAGTCGGATAATGACACAAATAAATTGATCAAAAATCAAATTTTACATATAAGCATGAGGAAGTCAAATCTTTACACTCTTTTGACTAGTAAATTATTAGCGGTGGTAGTAGTAGCAATGCTCTCAATGCCTCAATTATTTGCTCAAGAGGGTGACCCAGCGGCAGGGAAAAAATTATTTAATGCAAATTGTGCAGCCTGTCACAAACTCAACAAAAAAGCCGTAGGGCCAGCATTAAGAGGTGTTTCTTCTAAATACGATCGCGAATGGTTGTACACTTGGATTAAAAATAGCTCGGCTATGATCAAGTCTGGAGATGCACAAGCAATTGCAATTTGGGAAGAGTACAATAAATCAGTAATGACTGCTTTCCCTCAATTGTCCAATGCCGATATTGATAACATCATAGCGTATACCGATTATGTTGCCCCACCACCACCTCCAGGTACTGCACCAGCAGCTGGAACTCAAGTAGCTGCAAGCGGTGTATCGAACGATCTTATCCTAGCAGCTTTAGCCCTAGTATTTACAGTGCTAATTGTAATGCTGTTCTTAGTAAACAAGACCCTTCAGAAAATTGCAACTGCAAGTGGTGTTGAATTGGTAGCGAAAGAAGTTAAAGAACCAAGAAGACCTTTATGGGACGCCTTTGCTAAAAATCATTTCTTGGTGTTCATGTCGGTGATCCTTCTTCTACTATCAAGTGCATATTTTGCTTATGGTTTCCTCATGCAAGTTGGGGTTGATCAAGGTTATATGCCGGTGCAACCGATCCATTATTCTCACAAGATTCACGCAGGAGCAAATGAAATCGAATGTAAGTACTGTCACTCTTCAGCTCGAGTGTCTAAACACTCTGGAATTCCATCGCTCAATGTCTGTATGAACTGTCACCAAAATATTGCTGAATACAATGGGGAGGAAGATTTAGACAACGGTTACACGAAAGATTTTTACACCAAAGAAATCAAAAAATTATATGCAGCAGTAGGTTGGGACGAAGAGAACCAACAATACACAGGGAAAACGGAACCGGTGAAGTGGGTTCGTATTCACAACCTGCCTGATTTCGCTTATTTCAATCACGCTCAACACGTTCAAGTAGGTCAAATTGCTTGTCAAAAGTGCCACGGACCTGTAGAAGAAATGGAAGTGATGTACCAATACGCTCCCCTTACAATGGGCTGGTGTATCAATTGTCACAGAGAAACAAACGTGAAGGTAGAAGGCAATGAGTACTACACTAAAATTCACGAACAATTATCAAAAAAATACGGTGTTGAACAACTTACAGCTGCTCAGATGGGTGGTCTGGAATGTGGGAAATGTCACTATTAAAAAATAGAATAATCTAAGATTGTCTTATGGCAGAAAATAAAACCTATTGGAAAAGTGCTGATCAATTAAACGAGGGAAACCCGATTATTGAGCAGCTCGAGCAAAAAGAATTTGCCGAACACATTCCAGTGAACGAATTTTTAGGAGACTCGGAAACTCTTGACGACAGTAGCACCTCACGTAGAGATTTCTTGAAGTATGTAGGATTCAGTACTGCAGCAGCAACGCTTGCAGCCTGTGAAGGTCCCGTAATCAAATCCGTACCGTATGTAGTGCAGCCAGAGCAAATTCGTCCGGGTGTAGCCAACTACTACGCAACTGCAATTGCAGATGGTTTTGACTTTGGTTCTGTTCTTATTAAAACGAGAGAAGGTCGTCCGATCAAAGTAGAAAATAACAGTGATGCTCCCGTCTTAGGTGGAGCTAATGCTCGAGTTCATGCTTCCGTTTTATCTCTTTATGACGTGAAACGTTTACAAGGGCCTAAAGCAAATGGCACCGATATTAGCTGGGAAGATTTAAACCTTCAAGTTGGAGCAAAGCTAAAAGCGCTTGCTGCAACAGGAAAAGAAGTTATCATCCTTACCCAAACTTTTGCAAGTCCAACGACTTCAAAAATCGTTGCTGATTTTATTGCTGCATATCCAAATGTAAAGCAGGTTACTTATGACAGTGTTTTTGAATCTGCTGCCTTAGATGCATTCGAAGCAGCTTATGGCGTTCGCGCTCTTGCGGATTATGATTTCAGTAAAGCAGATGCTATTGTTTCTGTTGGAGCTGATATTTTAGGTGATTGGCAAGGTGGGGGTTATGATAGTGCCTATTCTAAAAAAAGAGTCCCGCACAGAGACCACGGAAAAGCGCATATGTCTCAGCACTTTCAGTTTGAGGCTAACATGACTCTAAGTGGAGCTGCAGCCGATTTTCGTGTTCCAGCAACACCAACACAACAAAAAAATATTTTAGCACATTTATACGCTGCCCTTACCGGAACCTCTGTTTCTGGAACTCTAGGCGCTGGGATGCAAGCTAAACTCGATAAAGCTGTTGAAGCACTTAAAGCTGCAGGGTCAAAAGCAGTAGTGGTTTCTGGTATTCAAGAAGTAGGAGCTCAGCAATTGGTCTTAGCAATCAACAATCACATTCAAAGTGAAGTAATGAATGCGAACACACCACGCTTGATTCGTCAGGCTAGTGCAACAGAAGTTGCCAAGGTTGTAACGGCTGTTAAAAATGGAACTATTGGCGGACTAATTACCGTTGGTGTTAATCCAGCACTTACTTTAGCAGATGGCGCTGCCTTCGCTGAGGGGCTTAAAAAATTAGACTTTTCAGTTGCTTTTTCATTAAAAGAAGACGAAACTGCATTGGCTTCACAATATATTGCCGCTGTACCGCATTACTTAGAGGCCTGGGGAGATTACGAATTCAAAGCAGGAAGTTTTGCACTGGCTCAGCCAACCATTCGACCGCTATTCGACACCAAACAATTCCAAGATGTACTTTTAGCATGGACAGGAAGTAGCCAAACTTATTATGATGCAATCCAAGCCAATTGGTCGAATGCAGTGATTGGCTCGTCTTCATGGAATACGGTCTTACACGACGGTTTTTTCCAAACAGAAGTTACTACTGAAAACAACTATCAAGGAACTGATCTAAGTGCCGAAGCTGCTGCATTAGCTGCTGCTAGCTCAAAAGGTCTAGAGCTTACCTTATACACAAAAACAGGGATGGGTGATGGTCAACAAGCCAACAACCCTTGGTTACAAGAATTCCCTGATCCAATCACTCGAGTATCTTGGGACAACTACATTACGGTTGCTGCTGCTGATGCAGAGGCTGCTGGATTAAAAAACGTTAATGTTGCCAACGGTGCATTGAACGGAAGTTATGCTCAGGTTACTGTAGGAGGAATAACCCTAACAGTACCGGTAATCATTCAACCCGGTCAAGCTAAAGGATCTGTTGGTCTTGCTCTTGGTTATGGTGAAAAAGCCGGTTTACAAGAAGAAATGCAAGTTGGAGTTAATGCTTTTGCATTTTACAACGATTTCAATACTGTTCAGGAAGTAAGCATACGTCTTGCTGATGGTTTCCATGAATTTGCTTGTGTTCAATTGCACAACACTCTAATGGGAAGAGGAGACATCATCAAGGAAACTACTTTAGAAGTTTTCAATACAAAAGATAAAGAATACTGGAATGCAATTCCGTTGGTTTCTAAAAACCACATGGAAGAAGAGGTTACTTCGGAAGGAGTAGATATGTGGCAGAATTTTGACCGTTCAATCGGACATCACTTTAACCTTTCTATTGATCTCAACGCATGTACGGGATGTGGGGCCTGTGTCATCGCATGTCACTCAGAAAATAATGTGCCTGTTGTAGGGAAAACAGAAGTAAGAAGATCACGTGACATGCATTGGTTGCGAATTGACCGTTACTATTCTTCTGAAACTACCTTTGCAGGGGATAATGAGACCAAAGATAATATTGACGGTTTAGGAGATTCCTTAACCACTTTTGGAGAAATGGAAAATCCTTCGGAAAACCCTCAGGTAACATTCCAGCCAGTAATGTGTCAGCATTGTAACCATGCACCTTGTGAAACAGTTTGTCCAGTTGCGGCAAGTTCACACGGACGTCAAGGTCAAAACCACATGGCCTATAACCGTTGTGTTGGTACACGTTATTGTGCAAACAACTGTCCTTATAAAGTACGTCGTTTCAACTGGTTCTTATACAACCAAAACGATGAGTTCGATTATCACATGAACAATGACCTAGGCCGTATGGTATTGAATCCAGACGTTGTAGTTCGTTCCCGTGGGGTAATGGAAAAATGTTCTATGTGTATTCAGAAAACACAAAAAACCATTTTGGATGCTAAATTAGATGGACGACCTATTGAAGATGGTGAATTCCAAACCGCTTGTTCCAATGCATGTAGCAACGGCGCAATGACTTTTGGAGACATCAACGACAAAGAAAGTGAAATTACCAAGTTAAAAGAGAACGATCGTATGTATCATCTTTTGGAAAGCGTAGGGACAAAACCCAACGTGATGTACCAAACAAAAGTGAGAAATACTTAATATAAAAATAATAAATCAATAGCGTATGGCCTCGCATTACGAAGCACCTATTAGAAAACCCTTAGTAACTGGAAATAAGTCGTATCACGATGTGACGATTGACGTCGCAGCTCCAGTTGAAGGAAAAGCAAACACTCAGTGGTGGATTGTTTTTGGTATTGCACTTTCTGCTTTTTTGTGGGGAGTTGGATGTATGATTTACACGATTTCAACTGGGATTGGAACTTGGGGTCTGAATAAGACTGTAGGTTGGGCCTGGGATATCACCAACTTTGTATGGTGGGTAGGAATCGGTCACGCAGGAACCTTAATTTCTGCAGTACTTTTATTATTCCGTCAAAAATGGAGAATGGCAATTAACCGTTCTGCAGAAGCAATGACCATTTTCTCAGTAATCCAAGCAGGTTTGTTTCCAATCATTCACATGGGACGTCCTTGGTTAGCGTATTGGGTATTACCTATCCCTAACTCCTTTGGATCACTTTGGGTGAACTTTAACTCTCCTTTACTTTGGGATGTTTTTGCAATCTCAACCTATTTATCGGTATCTCTAGTTTTCTGGTGGACTGGTTTATTACCTGATTTTGCGATGTTACGAGATCGCGCAATTCGACCTTTTCAAAAGAAAATCTACTCTTTATTGAGTTTTGGTTGGTCGGGTAGAGCAAAAGACTGGCAACGATTTGAAGAAGTTTCTTTGGTATTGGCTGGTTTAGCTACTCCCTTAGTACTTTCAGTTCACACCATTGTATCATTTGACTTTGCAACGTCGGTTATTCCGGGATGGCACACCACTATTTTCCCTCCATATTTTGTTGCTGGAGCGATTTTTTCTGGTTTTGCTATGGTAAACACCCTGTTGATCATCATGCGTAAGGTTTCTCATTTAGAAGATTATATTACGGTACAACACATTGAATTGATGAACATCGTAATCATGATTACCGGTTCAATCGTTGGAGTCGCCTACATAACCGAGCTGTTTATCGCTTGGTACTCTGGAGTAGAATACGAACAATATGCATTCCTCAACCGTGCAACGGGTCCTTACTGGTGGGCATATTGGGCAATGATGTCGTGTAATGTATTTTCACCACAGTTTATGTGGTTCAAGAAATTACGTACCAGCATTGTATTCTCCTTTGTCATATCTATTGTTGTGAATATCGGAATGTGGTTTGAGCGTTTTGTAATCATTGTAACCTCGTTACACCGCGATTACTTACCTTCTTCTTGGACGATGTTTTCACCAACCTTTGTTGATATTGGGATCTTCATTGGTACTATTGGATTCTTCTTCGTGTTATTTTTACTATACGCAAGAACGTTCCCAGTAATTGCACAAGCAGAAGTAAAAACAATTTTGAAGTCTTCGGGCGAGAATTATAAAAAAATAAGAGACGGAAATGAGTAATCAAGTACTACACGCGCTTTACGACGATGATGACGTGCTATTGAATGCTGTTAAAGAAGTTCGAGAGCACAAGCATCACATCGAAGAAATCTATACGCCCTTTCCAGTTCACGGACTAGACAAGGCTATGGGGTTAGAAGGAACACGAATCGCTATTATGGCATTCATATACGGTTGTATCGGTCTTGGCGTTGCCATTACGATGATCAATTTTATTATGATTGAAGATTGGCCACAAAACATTGGAGGTAAACCGAGTTTCAGTTTCTTGGAAAATCTTCCGGCCTTTGTTCCTGTGATTTTTGAAATGACCGTTTTCTTTGCAGCTCACTTAATGGTAATTACTTTTTATATGAGAAGTAGGTTATGGCCTTTTAAGGAAGCAGAAAATCCAAACCCTTTGACCACAGATGATAAATTCTTAATGGAAGTTGAAATCAACGGAAATGAAGAAGAACTGACTGCATTGTTGAAAAAGACAGGTGCAATCGAGATTACCATCCCTCAAAACCACGAAGAATAATGAAAAAGATACTTTATATAGCACTTAGTAGTGTCCTTTTACTTGGTTTAAGTTCTTGTCAAGATAACAGCAAACCAAACTATCAGTATTTTCCTAATATGTACATCCCTGTTGGTTATGAAGCTTATGCAGATTCTGATGCTTTTGCCAATGGAATCGAAGCTCAATTGCCAGCCGAAGGTTCTATTGCTAGAGGATGGCAGCCTTACGATTATCCAGATACGAATGAAGGATATGAAGCAGCTAAAGCAAATCTTACTTCTCTTTTAGAGGATACAGAAGCGAATAAAGCCAACGGAAAAGAATTATACGGTATTTACTGCGCTGTTTGTCATGGTATTAAAGGAGACGGACAGGGTATTTTAATGACACGTGAAAAATTTCTTGGGATCCCCAGTTATGCCGACCGAGATATCAATCCAGGAAGTATTTACCATGTTTTAATGTACGGTAAAAATGCAATGGGGTCGCACGCGGGTCAAGTAAATGCAACAGAACGCTGGCAAATTGCACAGCATGTAATGGAATTAAGAGGAAACCTTATCAAATAATATAGCATAAAATTTATGTATACTTTTCCAAATAAACTCAAAAATATTGCCAGAGCCCTAATGATCTTAGGATTTATTGGACTGGTCTTTGGTTTTTTAGGCGCACCTAAAAACATAACAGAGGCTAAGGCTATGGTTGCCACAGAACATCACGGCGAAGGTCATGGTGAAGCTGCTGAACATCACGAAGAAGCATCTGAAGCACATGCCGAAGATACGCATGCAGAGGAAGCTCATGCAACTGAAGCTCATGCTGAAACCGCTCATGATGAAGGTTCACACGACGAACACTTATTACACCAATTACAAAACAAGCCCTGGGCAGCGCTTTATGTTGCAGCCTTTTTCTTTTTTATGATTCCTCTGGGTGTTCTTGCTTTTTACGCAATTCAACGTGCGGCTCAAGCGGGTTGGTCTCCAGTTTTATATCGTGTTATGGAAGGAATTACAGGATACCTTTTACCGGGTGGAATTATTGTAATCGTAATCCTAGCCTTATCGGGAATGCATTTCAACCATTTATTTATTTGGATGGATCCAGAAGTAGTCGCTCATGATAAGTTAATTGCGGGTAAAGTAGCGTTTTTAAATGTTCCTTTTTTCTTAGGAAGAGCAATATTCTTCTTAGCGGGATGGTCGTTATACCGATACTTTTCTAGAAAATTTTCTTTGGCACAAGATCAAGCTACGGATATTTCTAACCACAAGAAAAACTTTAGAATCTCTGCTGCATTCCTTGTTTTTTATATCGTTACAGAATCGATTATGTCGTGGGATTGGATCATGTCGATCGACCCGCACTGGTTCAGTACTTTATTTGGATGGTATGTTTTTGCCAGTATGTTTGTTTCTGGAATCACAGCAATTGCTTTGGTGACCATTTATCTTAAATCTCAAGGGTATTTAGAGCTTGTAAACGACAGTCACATTCATGATCTCGGAAAATTCATGTTTGGAATCAGTGTATTTTGGACCTACCTCTGGTTTTCACAGTTCATGCTGATCTGGTACTCTAATATTCCAGAAGAAGTAACTTATTTCATCACACGAATTGAAGACTACAACATCACCTTCTTCGGAATGGTAGCCATGAATTTTGTTTTCCCTTTATTGATATTAATGAATAGCGACTACAAGCGTACGAACTACTTCATCATCATGGCGGGTATTGTTATTATTTTAGGACATTATTTAGATGTATTCAATATGATTATGCCATCGGCAGTAGGAGATCAATGGTTTATTGGTGTCGCTGAAATTGGAGGCTTTTTATTCTTCTTAGGCTTATTCATATATACAGTATTTACAGAATTAACGAAGGCACCACTTCTCGCAAAAGGAGATCCTTATATGGGAGAGAGTGAGCGTTTTCATTACTAATTAAAAATTTAATAGAAAAGAGATAAATGACGGCAATACTAACCCTTACGGTACTTTTTCTAATTGCTATATCCCTGTGGCAAGTAGCTAAAATTTTTGAGATGTCTCAGCCCTCAAAAAACAATACTCAAGTAGCCAATGACCGCGATAATGATATTCAAGGAAAATTGATGTTTGCTTTTTTAGCATTCTTATATATCCTAACCTTATATTCTTTTTGGAAATGGGGAGATGTACTCTTACCAGCAGCTGCCTCTGAACATGGAAGCGATTACGATAGTTTGATGTGGATTTCTTTTGCATTGATCTTTTTTGTTCAAACGGTTACTCAAGCATTACTGCACTATTTTTCTTACAAATACAGAGGAGAACCAGGCAAGAAAGCTTTGTTTTATGCAGACAATAACCGCCTAGAAGCCATCTGGACTATTATTCCTGTGATCACTTTAGCGGGTCTTATTCTTTACGGACTGTATACTTGGACCAACATCATGACGGTAGAAGAAAATGATGAAGCCCTCGTCGTAGAATTATACGCCCAACAATTTAATTGGAAAGCACGTTATTCTGGAGCAGACGGTGTCCTTGGAGATGCAAATGTTCGTTTTTTACAAGATTTCGACGGAAAGAACCTTGTCGGTATCGATGCAACTGATCCCAACGGATTAGATGATGTTGTAGTACAAGAATTACACTTACCCGTTGGACGCGAGATTATTTTCAAAATGCGATCACAAGACGTACTTCACTCAGCTTATATGCCTCACTTTAGAGCTCAAATGAATTGCGTTCCTGGGATGATTACTGAATTTGCTTTCACACCCATTACAACTACAGACGATATGCGTCGTGATCCAGATGTTCTAGCCAAAGTGAAAAAAATCAATAAAATTAGAGCTGAAAACAGTAAAGAGTTGGTTGCTAATGGAGATGAAGCTTTAGAACCTTATATTTTCGACTACCTTTTATTATGTAACAAAATTTGTGGTGCATCGCATTACAATATGCAAATGAAGATCATCGTTGAAACACCAGAAGAGTATCAAGCTTGGATCGACCAACAGCAAACTTTTGCTCAAGTAATTCAATAAATTAACCTAATAAACACATAGATATGTCAGCAGCAGAGCACAATCACGAAGAGGATCACGGGCATCATCATAAGGAGACTTTTATGACTAAATATATTTTTAGTCAAGATCACAAAATGATCTCCAAACAATATTTAATCACGGGACTTTTCATGGGAATCATCGGGATAGCGATGTCTCTTATGTTTCGTTTACAATTAGCATGGCCTGAAAAATCTTTTGGGATTTTCGAAGTATTATTAGGTAAATGGGCACCCGACGGTGTTATGGATCCTAATGTATACCTAGCTTTGGTAACCATTCACGGGACCATAATGGTATTCTTTGTTTTGACCGCTGGTTTGAGTGGAACTTTTAGTAACCTCTTGATTCCATTGCAAATTGGAGCACGTGATATGGCCTCTGGTTTATTGAATATGATCTCGTTCTGGTTATTCTTTTTATCGAGTGTAATCATGATTGCGTCTCTCTTTGTAGAAGCAGGACCTGCAGCAGCTGGATGGACAATTTATCCACCGCTGAGTGCCCTTCCGCAAGCGCAACCGGGTTCTGGTTTGGGGATGACCTTATGGTTGGTTTCAATGGCTATTTTTGTTGCTTCCTCTTTATTAGGATCGCTAAATTATATCGTTACAGTAATTAACCTTCGTGTCAAAGGAATGTCTATGTCTAGATTACCTTTAACCATTTGGGCCTTTTTCGTAACCGCTATCATTGGTGTTGTTTCGTTTCCGGTTTTACTTTCAGCAGCTTTATTGTTAATTATGGACCGTAGTTTTGGGACATCATTTTTCTTGTCGGATATTTTTATTCAAGGAGAAGTATTGCATTATCAAGGAGGTTCTCCTGTTTTATACGAACACCTTTTTTGGTTCCTAGGACACCCTGAAGTATATATCGTATTGCTACCCGCTTTAGGAATCACCTCAGAAATTATTGCAACAAATTCACGTAAGCCTATTTTTGGTTATCGTGCCATGGTTGCTTCGATCATCGCAATCGCATTTTTGTCTACCATCGTTTGGGGGCACCATATGTTTATCTCGGGTATGAATCCATTCCTTGGATCCGTATTTACTTTTACAACTTTATTGATTGCTATCCCTTCGGCTGTAAAAGCATTCAACTACATAACGACCTTATGGAAAGGAAACCTGCAGCTAAACCCTGCAATGCTCTTTTCAATTGGCTTGGTTTCTACCTTTATTTCGGGTGGATTAACTGGTATTATATTAGGAGACAGTACACTGGATATAAATGTACATGACACGTACTTTGTTGTAGCGCATTTCCACTTGGTAATGGGTATATCTGCACTGTACGGTCTTTTTGCTGGTGTGTATCACTGGTTCCCGAAAATGTTTGGAAGGATGATGAACAAGAACCTTGGTTATTTCCATTTCTGGGTAACGGCAGTTTGTGCTTATGGCGTTTTCTTCCCAATGCACTTTATCGGTATGGCAGGTTTACCAAGACGTTACTATACCAATACAGCATTCCCATACTTCGATGATATCGCGGATATTAATGTTGTAATAACCATTTTTGCTCTTATAGCTGGAGCTGCTCAATTGGTTTTCTTATACAACTTCATCCACAGTATTTTTTACGGAAAGAAAGCTGAACAAAACCCATGGAAATCGAATACAATGGAATGGACTGCACCAGTAGAGCATATGCACGGAAACTGGCCAGGAGCTATTCCAGAAGTGCACCGTTGGGCTTATGATTATTCAAAGCCGGGTCAAGAAGAAGATTGGGTTTCTCAGACTGTTCCTTTAAAAGAAGGGGAAGAGGAGTTACAGCATTAAGCAACAACTACAGAATAAAAAAAAGAGACGCATTTGCGTCTCTTTTTTTTTAAGCACGTTCGAAGCACTTTTTACTTTAGGATTTCCACTATATTTGTTAAAATGAATGAAAATTTAGATCCCAGTAACGAACATTTTACACCCGAAGAACAGGATATTGATAAAGCATTAAGACCTCTAAGTTTTGATGATTTTGCAGGTCAAGAAGCCATTCTTGGAAACCTTAAGATTTTTGTTGAAGCTGCGAATCAAAGAGAAGAAGCTTTGGATCACACCCTATTTCACGGGCCTCCGGGTTTAGGAAAAACTACCTTAGCCCATATTTTGGCCAATGAATTGGATGCAGGGTTTAAAATGACTTCAGGGCCGGTTTTAGATAAGCCCGGCGACTTAGCCGGTTTGTTGACCAACCTGCAGCCAAGAGACATTCTTTTTATTGATGAAATACATCGTTTAAGTCCTATAGTAGAAGAGTATTTATATTCTGCCATGGAAGACTACAAGATCGATATCATGATCGAAACAGGTCCAAATGCGCGAACCGTTCAGATCAATTTGAATCCGTTTACCCTTGTCGGAGCAACTACACGTTCAGGTCTTTTGACTGCGCCCATGCGTGCCCGATTTGGTATCAGCAGTCGTTTACAATATTACAGTACCGAATTACTTGCGACCATCTTACAACGATCAGCAGAGATCCTTCAGGTTGCAATAATTGAAACTGCTGCGATTGAGATTGCTGGTAGAAGCAGAGGAACCCCTCGTATTGCAAACAGTTTGTTGCGAAGAGTACGTGATTTTGCTCAGATAAAAGGAAATGGCACCATTGACCTTGAAATCACCCGATATGCCCTAAAAGCATTGCAGGTTGATGCCAATGGATTGGACGAGATGGATAATAAGATCCTAACCACCCTCATCGATAAATTCAAAGGTGGCCCAGTTGGAATTACAACCCTTGCAACCGCTGTTTCCGAAAATGGAGAAACCATTGAAGAAGTATACGAACCTTTTTTGATTCAACAAGGCTTTATTGTTCGAACTCCTCGTGGGAGAGAAGTAACCGCTTTGGCGTATAAGCACCTCGGGAGAATTAAAGATACGCAAGAGGGGTTGTTTTAAAAATGAAAAGTACTGCAACCAAAAATGCACAGTGGATTAAGGAGCAAGCTTTAGCCTTAGGGTTCCTTTCTTGTGGCATTTCAAAAGCAGGATTTTTAGAAGCGGAAGCACCTCGCCTAGAGCATTGGTTAAATACCAACCAGCAGGGAGAAATGCGGTATATGGAAAACCATTTCGATAAGCGTCTCGATCCTACACTATTGGTTCCAGGAGCTAAAAGTGTTGTTTCTTTGACACTTAATTATTATAACCCAGAAAAGCAAGCAGACCCCAAGGCACCTAAAATATCCCAATATGCCTATGGGAAGGATTATCATTTTGTAATCAAAGACAAGCTCAAAGAATTATTATCACGAATCAAGGGTCAAATTGGCGCGGTTGATGGACGTGTATTTGTAGATTCAGCACCCGTAATGGATAAGGCCTGGGCAGCAAAAGCTGGTTTGGGTTGGATTGGAAAAAACAGCAACTTACTATCCAAACAAGCAGGCTCTTTTTTCTTTATTGCTGAATTGATTTTGGATCTCGAATTGGAGCCAGATCATCCTGTAACGGATCATTGTGGAAGTTGTACTGCTTGTATAGACGCTTGCCCAACAGAGGCAATTACAAATCCGTATCAAGTGGATGGCAGTAAGTGTATATCCTATTTCACTATTGAATTAAAAGATGCTTTACCCACTGAATTTAAGGGTAAGCTGGATGATTGGATGTTCGGTTGTGATGTGTGTCAAGATGTGTGTCCTTGGAATAAATTTTCAAAACCACATCAAGAGCCCTTATTTAATCCCCATCCCGAACTACTTCAAATGACATCGAGCGATTGGAGCGAATTAACTACTGAAACATTTCAAAAGGTGTTTAAAGAGAGTGCTGTTAAAAGAACCAAACTCGAAGGGTTGACAAGAAATATTGAATTTCTGAAACCGATTAAGTAGATTTTCGTTCAATTAAGGTCGTTTCTATTTCATATTTCTGGTAGACCACCGGTTCTTTTCTTTTTTTGGCATCACGTTCATCGAGGAAAACTTGAAAAGCTTTGCGCCCCATCAACTCTCCAGGTTGATCAATAGTGCTTAACGAAGGCGTAATAAGAGATGAGATGAGCCAGTTGCTGAAACCCATTACGGCCACCTCCTCTGGAATTTGCACCTTATTTTCCAGTAGGCATTTTATAGCACCTATTGCTGGAAGATCGGCCATTGCAAACACAGCATCTACGTCTATTTTTTGATCTAAGATATGTTGCATATGATCATAACCTTCAGAGTCACTTATCCCATCACATATAAAAACTAAATCTTTGTCAAATTCCAATCCATTTTCTTCCAGTGCCTGTCTGTACCCTAAAAATCGGTCAATTGAATTTTGAGGAAGAAGGGGCCCTCTAAAGTGGGCAATGCGTTTTTTTCCTTTTTTGATTAGATGCTCTACAGCGGTATAGGCAGCTTTTCGGTCATTAATTACGATACTAGAACAGGGCGTCAGCTTGGAGTACTTATCGAAAATAACCAAATTGGTATCCCTTTCCATAATGTTTTGAATATGGGTTAAGTCATGCGTTTTATCCGCAATAGAAAGAAAAATACCATCCACATTTTTATTGAGAAGTCGTTGGATTTGAGTTTTCTCAAGCTCATAAGATTCATCAGAACATAAAATGAAAGTCATGTATTCGTGTTTTTCTGCTTCTGATATGATCCCTCTTAAAATACTGCTAAAGAAAAAATGATTCAGCTGGGGTATAACAATTCCAACCGTCTTTGATTCGTGGGTCCTTAGATAGGCAGCAAAAGAATTTGGCGTAAAATTGACTTTTTCAGCATAAGCTTTTACACGTTCTTTAGTTTTTAAGCTAACATCAGGGTAGTTCTTAAGGGCTTTAGATACCGTTGTAACGGAGATGTTTAATGCAGTCGCAATGTCTTTTAAAGTTAGGTTTTTCATTTTCAGATATAATAGGGGCAATATACTGATGAAAACTTTAAAACGAAAAGGATTTCGGGGATAACTAAATTTTTAAGCAAAAGTTTTCCATCTTGGCGATTAGTGAAGACTTAGGTCGAATTAAGTCCCCTAGGAGCTAACTCAGGAGGAATGTTCTCAGACTTTAATTTGGAAACTCTATCTTTTGAATCGTATAAAAGTTTTAACTTGCCAAACGAACATCACTCAGGGCTATACAAGTGCTCAAAAACAACCAATTCGTCATTGCTACACAAAATAATTTTGTATTTTTAGTTAGCTCCAAATAAATATGATAATGAAGAAAAATTATTTTTTAAAGTTGATTTTAATGAGTATCCTACTCGCTTCATGTACTCAAGATCAATCGTATAAAGAAAAAATAAAAGACCCTGAACTGGTTCAGGCGAATATCAAGAACCTAACCGATATCATTGTTTATGATATTTTTTCACCTCCAGTGGCAAGTCGTGTATATTTATATCCTGCGATAGCTGCTTACCAAGCCATGCAGTTGGCAAATGAAGAAACCTATGCTTCTTTAAGTGGCCAAGTAAAAGGACTGGAACCGCTGACTAAGTCAAAAAATGAAAATGTAAATTACAACATCGCTTCGCTTCATGCGTTTAACGAAGTAGGAAAGGCATTGATTTTCTCTGAAGACAAGATGCTTGTATTTCAAGAGAGCTTAGATAAGCAATTAAAAGATAAAGGCGTGCCCCGTTCTGTACTTAAGGCTTCTAAAAATTTTGGAGCTGAGGTAGCAGCACATATTTTAGCTTGGGCCAAAGGTGATTTATACAATCAAACGCGAACCTATCCAAAATATACAATACAGGAAGAAGAACATTTTTGGAAACCAACGCCACCCGATTATATGGACGGTATCGAGCCCCATTGGAAACAAATCCGTACCATGGCGCTAGACTCTTCCAATCAATTTCAACCCAAACCGCCTTTGGCTTTTGATTTAACAGAAGGGAGTCCGTTTCAAATTCAATTGAAGGAAGTCTATGAAATTGGTAAAAATATTACGGATGAGCAATTAGAAATTGCTCAATTTTGGGATTGCAACCCCTATGTAACCCATCATCGAGGGCATGCTATGTTTGCCACGAAAAAAATAACGCCCGGAGGACATTGGATTGGAATTACTTCCATTGCTACACGAAAAGCTAAAAGTGATTTTCAAGCAACCACAAATGCTTTTGCCAATGTAACCATTGCACTCTTTGATGCATTTATTAGCTGTTGGGATGAAAAGTGGAACACGCTCGTTGTTCGCCCAGAAACGTTGATTAATAAGCACTACGATGAAGAGTGGTTGCCTATTTTACAAACCCCACCTTTTCCTGAATACACAAGCGGTCACTCGGTTATTTCGAGAGCAGCAGCAATTACATTAACAGACTTATTTGGCGATAATTTCGCTTTTGATGATACAACCGAAATTGAATACGGTTTGTCTGTTCGTTCTTATGGATCTTTTATTGAGGCTTCTGAAGAAGCAGCGGTATCAAGACTTTACGGGGGTATACATTATATGATGGCGATAGAACAGGGCGTTGCCCAAGGACAGGAAGTTGGAGAGCACATTGTACAGAGAATTCAGACTTTCACAGGAGTGGAAAAAGAACTCGCTCTTAAATAATCTTTTGCATAAACGTGTAGATAAGGTAGCGTTCGTTGATGATGAAATCCGGTTCACAGAAAGTGTCTAATGGAGAGAACTTTCAGGGGATAGAATTTTGTGGTCAATAAAACCTTTCGATTTGAATAAAACATCTGTTACGATTGCAGTCAATTTCTTAGAGGAACGTATTGTTGATAAACTTAAAATCATCATTGATCAATCTGATAGGACAAAAGTAAGCATTGAATATATCCGTAATTTCAATAAAGAACTCAACAAAGATTTAAATGAATAAAAACATTGATGCACTGGCTTCATAATATTCCAAAAGACAAAAAATCACCTCCTAGGATATATATACGGAATAGATAAAATTTCTCAACAAATGAAATCTGATTTTTGTTTTTCAATTAAAAATACAAATATTGAGTCAGTTTCTGATCCGTTTTTCATTAAAAATTTTCCTTCATTTGAGGGTTATGTATGTGATTTTAGTGGAAATTATAACAAATCGCACCGCGGCTGGTTTCAGTTATTAAAACAAGTTGAAATGCAAAATGAAAAAATCGTGATCCCAATAGTTGAAATTTTCCACGATAGTCCATTTTCAAGCACAGATGACAAGACGTGGTTATCGTAAACCTTTTTTAATTTAAAAAAATCTTCTTTTGAATAAAATCAGATTTATACTCTAAGGTTTAAGGGCTTTTGGAAAGACAATTCTCAAAAGATTTCACGAATATTCAGCATTAACTATTTGTTAATCCTTCAGTCTTGCTACATTTGTTATTCGACATATAAATTATGAGCAAAGAACGTAAGAGAAGGGAAGCTTTAGTATATCATGCCAAACCACGGCCGGGTAAAATTGAAGTAGTCCCGACTAAAAGTTACAGTACCCAACGCGACTTGGCATTGGCCTATTCGCCTGGAGTAGCGGTTCCCTGTCTTGAAATTGAAAAGAACCCAGAAGATGTTTACAAATACACCAACAAAGGAAATCTAGTTGCAGTAATCTCGAACGGGACAGCTGTTTTAGGTTTAGGTAATATTGGATCAGAAGCTTCTAAGCCAGTGATGGAGGGTAAGGGGTTGTTATTCAAAATCTTTGCTGGTATTGATGTGTTTGATATTGAGGTAGATGCCGAAGATCCTGAAAAATTCATTGAAGCAGTAAAAGCAATTGCGCCTACTTTTGGTGGGATCAATTTAGAAGATATTAAGGCACCGGAAGCTTTTGAAATTGAACGTCGATTAAAAGCGGAATTGGATATTCCAGTAATGCACGACGACCAACATGGAACTGCGATTATTTCATGTGCAGCTTTGTTGAACGCATTGGAATTAGCTGACAAAAAAATAAGCGACGTTCGCATCGTGATTTCTGGAGCAGGAGCTGCAGCAGTCTCTTGTACTCGTTTGTACAAGGCTTTTGGTGCGCGTGACGAAAATATAATCATGACCGATAGTAAGGGCGTTATTCGGAAAGATCGTACGTCTTTAACTCCAGAGAAAAAAGAATTTGCTACTGCAATTGATGTCCATAGTTTGGATGAAGCAATGGTCCAAGCGGATGTATTTATTGGCTTATCGATGGCCGATATTGTTAGTGTAGAAATGTTGAAAGCAATGAACGCCAACCCGATTGTTTTTGCAATGGCAAATCCTGATCCGGAAATAGAATATAATTTAGCCTGTTCTGTTCGTGATGATATCATCATGGCGACGGGCCGCTCAGATCATCCCAATCAAGTAAACAATGTTTTAGGCTTTCCTTTTATTTTCAGAGGGGCACTGGATGTACGTGCAACTAAGATTAACGAGGCTATGAAAATGGCAGCCGTAGAAGCTTTAGCGGAATTAGCTAAAAAGCCAGTTCCAGAACAAGTTAATATCGCTTATCAAGAAACGAACTTATCTTTTGGCCGCGACTATATCATCCCCAAACCCTTTGATCCACGATTGATTGAAGAAGTACCGATCGCCGTTGCAAAAGCAGCAATAGCCTCGGGAGTTGCAAAAGAACCCATTGAAGATTGGGAAAAATACAGAGAACAACTCGCTGGTTTGATAGGAAAAGATCAGAAAATGATTCGCCTTATTCACGATCGAGCTCGATCGGCTCCTAAGAAAATTGTATTTGCAGAAGCAGATCAATTGGACGTTCTCAAGGCTGCTCAAATTGTTATGGAAGAGGGTATTGGTCAGCCTATACTTTTGGGTAGAAAAGACGTAATTTCTGATTTGATGCAATCGATTAACTTCCAAGAGGAGGTTTCAATTTTAGATCCAAAGAGTGATGAGCAATTAGAAATAAAAAGTAAATACGCCAACCTTTTTTGGAATGAACAGAAAAGAAAAGGAGTAACCTTATACGAAGCAGAATCATTGATGCGGGAGCGGAACTATTTTGCAGCAATGATGGTAAAAAATGGAGACGCAGATGCAATGCTTTCGGGATATTCGAGGAACTATGCATCCGTAATCAAACCCGTACTTGATGTTGTTGGAAAAGACAAAGGGGTTTCGAAAATTGCCGCTACGAATATGATGTTGACTGATCGAGGACCGATTTTCATTTCGGACACCTCCATCAATATTGATCCAACGGCAAAAGAATTGGCTAAGATTGGCTTTATGACCTCTGAAATAGTGAAAATGTTTGGGATTAAACCTGTTATGGCGATGTTGTCGTTTACCAATTTTGGATCTTCCAAACATCCCAATGCAGGAAAAGTAACCGATGCGGTAGCATACCTCCATCGATACTATCCCGATCTGGTTGTAGACGGTCCTTTACAGTCAGATTTTGCTTTAAATCGAGAGATGTTAGAAGAGCGCTTCCCTTTTTCAGAAATTGCTAAAAAGAATGTCAATACCTTGATTTTCCCAAATTTAGAATCTGCGAATATCACCTATAAATTGATGAAAGAGTTGAATAAGAATCAATCAGTTGGACCTATTTTACTGGGATTAAAAGAACCCATTCACGTACTTCAATTAGGAGCCAGTGTCGATGAAATCGTCAATATGGCAGCAGTTGCTGTAATTGACGCGCAACAAAAGCAAAAAAGATGATTGCACAGATTAAAGGTAAATTAGTTGAAAAACATCCTACCCACGTTATTATAGACTGTAATGGTTTGGGGTATATGGTTCATATATCCTTACATACCTTCGGACAGCTGGGAGCCGACGAGTCCATCAAGCTGTATACACACCTCCAAGTCAAAGAAGATTCCCATACGTTGTTTGGTTTTTTTCAGCCCATTGAACGTACTGTTTTCAGGCTTTTAATCTCCATTTCGGGGATTGGTGCAAGTATAGCCCGAACCATGCTTTCGTCTATGTCACCCCAAGAAATTCAGCATGCTATTTTAAGTGAAAACTTAGCTGCAATTAAAGGGGTAAAAGGAATTGGTCTCAAGACCGCACAACGCGTTTTGATTGAGCTAAAAGACAAGGTTCAAAAAATCGAAGGGAATGATGAGATTCCTGTACTTCAAAGCAATAGAACCAAAGAAGAAACGTTATCAGCATTGGAAGTCCTTGGTTATCCAAGAAGACAATCTGAGAAAGTAGTTGATAACATCCTTCAAAGCACCCCAGATAGTTCTATTGAAGAGCTAATCAAAATCGCTTTGAATAAACTGTAAAAACCCTTTGGTTAGAACAAAGCGTACCTTTTTTTATATTCTTCGCCTCAGCATATTAGTAGCCTTTTTACTAGGTTTTACTTCTATTGCTACACTGTACGGTCAAGACTCAGCCGACTCTACTTCTGAGTTGGGTAACATTGCTTTTCCTCAAAACGACAGTCCATTAGATCATTACATTTACGATACCGAACGGGAAGTTTATGTTTATGTTCAATCCGATGGCAATTATCCTTTAAACACTCCTTTGGTTCTTTCTCCAAAAGAATATGAGCGCTTGGTTCTTAAGGAACAGATGAACGCCTATTTCAAAGACAAGGTAAGTACCATTTCTCAAAAAAAAGGGAGTATTCAAGATTCTGCTCAAAGAGATCTCTTGCCAGAATTATATGTGAATTCGAAATTTTTCACTTCTATTTTTGGGGGAAATGAAATTGATGTAACCCCCCAGGGTTCTATTGGAATTGATTTGGGAGCACGCTACCAAAAAACAGATAATCCTGCATTTTCTCCCAGAAACAGGAGAAATTTTGGGTTTGATTTTGATCAACGGATCAGTTTAAGCTTATTAGGAAAAATTGGTGAACGCCTACAAATCACAGCCAATTACGATACCGAATCAACTTTTGATTTTCAAAATTTAGTTAAATTAGAATTCAACCCACCCAAAGTAAATGAGCTGAAAGACTATTTACCCACTTCCATTAAAGAAAAAAAAGAAGCCTTAGAAGGTAGAGCAGATCAGGTGATTGACAAAGTCTCGGGATTTGCAGATAAGGTAAACGACAAGGTTACTGCAATAGAAGACAAAATATCTGGAGTTCAAGACAAGGTCTCGGCTGTTCAAAATAAGGCAAGCGAGTATCAAAATAAAATCAATGATTTTCTAAATAAACCTGCTTCTGAAGATGCTATTTTACAAAACATTGATATTGGAAATGTCAGTATGCCGCTCAACAGCACTCTTATTTCTGGCGCACAAAGCCTTATGGGAGTTAAGGCTGAGGTTAAATTTGGTCGCACCAACATTACTGGAGTTTTTGCAGAACAACGTTCACAGGCACAATCTGTAATTGCACAAGGAGGGGGAACATTACAAGAGTTCGATTTATTTGCACTAGATTATGAAGCAGATCGTCACTTCTTTTTGGCTCATTATTTTAGAGACAATTACGATGCCTTTTTAAAAAATTATCCCTACATCAATTCTCCTATTCAAATTACTCGAGTTGAGGTTTGGGTTACAAACCGCCAATCTCAAACTAATAATATCAGAAACATCATCGCACTTCAAGATTTGGGAGAAGCTGATCCGAGTAACACCAAGGTAGATGAACTGAACAGTTCTTTTTTTAACGTACCAACCCCCCTTGGAATTCCGGCTAATGAGGCCAATAAACTAGATCCAGATGCGAGTGCAGCGGGATCTTTTCTTACCGATGCGATTCGGGATGTTGCAACCGTACCTAATGGTTTTGGTCCACTGAATGGTAGAATTAAAGAAGGATTTGATTATGCCGTATTGGAAAGTGCCAGAAAATTACAAACAACAGAATATTCCCTGAATCCTCAGCTTGGATATATCTCCTTAAACCAACGTTTGAGTAACGACGAAATATTAGGAGTTGCCTTTCAATTCACATTCCAAGGAAAAGTATACCAAGTAGGAGAGTTTGCAAACGGAGGTATTGAGGGCACTTCAATCGTTGCAAGTAGCACTCAAAATCAAGTTCCCACCGTAGCTACAAATAACCTTGTTGTGAAATTATTGAAGAGTACAATCACCGATGTTCGTCAGCCTGTTTGGGATCTGATGATGAAGAATATTTACAACACAGGAGCTTTTCAATTGGAACAAGAAGACTTTCGATTGAATATTTTGTATTCCGACCCTTCACCAATCAATTATTTGCCTGCTGTTGATGCTTCGATCTGGCCAGAAGCATTAAAAAACCAAATCCTATTGCGCACACTGAACTTAGATCGTCTGAATTTATACAACGATCCCGAGCCAGAAGGTGACGGGTTTTTTGATTTTGTTCCAGGAATAACAGTGGATCCACAATATGGAAGAATTATTTTTCCAACGATTGAACCTTTTGGAGAAACCATCTTCAAACTTTTGGATAATCCAGATGCGTCTAACGAGCAATATGAAAATGAACTGACCTATAATACCAATCAAGCAAAGTATGTATTTCGGGACATGTATGCGCTTACACAGGCCGCAGCTCTAGAGACTTCAGAACAGAATAAGTATCAAATCAAAGGACGCTACAAATCAGCTGGAGGAGATGGAATTGCTATTGGGGCTTTTAATGTTCCAAGAGGGTCAGTTACCGTAACTGCTGGAGGTCGGGTTTTGCAAGAAGGTTTAGACTATACCGTAAACTACCAAATCGGACGAGTAAAAATTTTAGATCCAGCCCTAGAAGCTTCCAATGTCCCCATTCAGATTTCAGTTGAAAACAATTCTTTTTTTGGGCAACAAAACAAGCGCTTTTCAGGTTTTGATATTGTACACCAATTCAACAACAACTTTGTGATTGGTGGAACCTTGATCAATTTAAGTGAAAACCCATTGACTCAAAAAGCGAATTATGGGACAGAGCCCGTAAACAATACCATGATGGGGATTAATACTAATTTCTCAACAGAACTTCCTTTCTTAACCCGATTGGTCAATAAACTTCCAAATATTGAAACAACTGCTCCTTCACGGATTTCGTTTCGCGGAGAAGTAGCCACCTTTATCGCTGGAGATCCCAGAAACACCCAGCTGGAAGGAGAAACTAATGTTTATTTAGACGATTTTGAAGGCGCTCAAACCAACGTTGATGTTAAAGGGTTTTTTGCATGGAGTCTTGCGAGTGTTCCCTCTGAAGGATTTGAAGGTTCAGATGCAGGAGTAGATGATTTGTCAGCGGGTCACAACCGTGCTAAACTTGCTTGGTATAGTGTCGATCCGATTTTTTACACCTCACAGTCTCGTCCACAGGGAATCGGAAATGATGATATCTCGTTGAATACTACACGTCGTATTTTTATCAATGAAATTTTCCCAGAACAAGACTTAGTTCAAGGACAATCGACTTTTCAGCCCACACTAGACTTAGCTTATTTTCCTCAAGAAAAAGGACCTTACAATAATCAAGAAATGAACACCTTTCTTGCAAATCCCAATAAGAATTGGGGGGGTGTCATGCGTTCGATTAATGCCACAAACTTTGAACAATCCAATGTAGAGTTTATAGAATTTTGGTTGCTGGATACTTTTACAGAATTAGAAACCCCTGATCAAGATCTTGGATCCTTGGTTTTTCATCTGGGCAATATTTCTGAAGATGTTCTAAAAGATGGTCGTAAACAATATGAAAATGGCTTACCGGGATCTGAACCTGCTGCAACCAATGAAAGTAATTGGGGAAAAACACCTGCAGCTCAATCCTTACTCTATGCGTTTAATACGATTGAAGAAGACCGCTTGTTACAAGATGTCGGTTTTGACGGCTTGAATGATGCCGAAGAACGTTTAGTTTATCCAAACGGACCAATTGACGACCCTGCTGGAGATAATTACGAGTATTTTGTTCAGGCTTCGGGAGGAATCGTGGATCGTTATAAAAACTACAATGGAACGGAAGGAAACTCACCCATTGCTTTTTCAGACACCAATCGAGGGAGTACTGCAGAGCCCGATACCGAAGACATCAACCGCGATCAAACCATGAATACGATTGACAGCTACTTTGAATATCGTGTTCCAATTTCAAAAAACATGACGGTTGGGAATCATCCTTTTATTACCGATGTTCGTGAAAATGTAACTGTTGATCTTCCCAATGGACAACAACTTACTTCTCGATGGATTCAGTTTAAAGTACCCATAGATAAACGTTACTATCAAGGAACAAGTTTCAACACCTACTTCGACAACATCAATGGAATTGAAGATTTACGTTCGATTCGCTTTATGCGAATGGTTTTAAGTGAATTTGAAACGCCTGTAGTGTTTAGGTTTGGGACTCTAGACTTGGTTCGTGGCGACTGGAGACGTTACAACCAATCATTGAATGAAACGGTAGTGGCTAATGCAAATACCACAGTGGATATTAGTACAGTTAATGTTCTAGAGAACGAAAACAGGGTTCCCATTAATTATGTTTTACCCCCCGAGATACAACGAGAACAAATCAACAACAACAACACCATTGTTCGACAAAACGAACAATCGCTCTCCTTTCGAATTTGTGATTTACAACCGATGGATTCTCGTGGGATCTACAAAAGCGTTGAAGTTGATTTAAGACAATATAAGAAACTGAAAATGTTCTTGCATGCAGAATCTGTGCAAGGTCAAACTCCATTGCCTGGCGAAGGAACACAAGACGAATACGACAAGCGCATGGTTGCCTTTATTCGAATTGGTACAGATTACAAAGACAATTACTATCAAATTGAAGTACCGCTGAAACCATCTTCTATTATGGAAGGTGCCTCCAATAAATTAAGCGCGCAAGAGGTTTGGCAACCCGACTTCAATTCTATTGACGTTCCGATTGAAATATTATCAAAACTCAAGGCGGCAAGTATTGGAAAGATTTCTAATGGCGCAATTTATTATGATGAAGATCTAAATGTTATTGATGAGTTTACTCCAATTAGTTCTCTTCCTGGGGATAAAAGATATAAGTTTTCGGTACGAGGAAATCCTTCATTGGGATCAATAAAGACCATGATGATTGGTGTTAAAAACCCTTCTCAAACCATAGGCGATGTGCTGTGTGGTGAAGTCTGGTTTAACGAATTGCGGATTGCTGGAATTGATAGCCAAGGTGGATGGGCTGCTATTGGGGCGCTCGATGCTAACCTAGCTGATTTTGCAACAATAAGCGCTTCAGGACGTATGTCTACTATTGGTTTTGGATCTATTGAACAGTCGCCAAATGAACGGAGTAGAGAAGACCTAGCACAATACGATTTTGTAACGAATGTCAATGTAGGACAATTGTTACCTAAGAAATGGGGCGTACAAATTCCATTAAACTACAATGTAGGGGCAACACAAATCACTCCCGAATACGACCCTTTTTATCAAGACTTACGTCTAAAAGATCGTTTGGCAACAGCTACGAGTAAGTCCCAGCGCGATACCATAAGAAATCAAGCAATTGATTATACCGAAAGAAAAAGCATCAGCCTTATTGGAGTTCGGAAGAATGGTGGTGCCGCCAAGGCTCGTTTTTATAATCTAGAAAACCTTGATTTTTCTTACGCCTATAATGAGTTTTCTCACCGGGATTATGAAATTCAAAACCAGTCCAATAAAACGGTTGCCCTTTCGGCAAATTACAATTATGGTTTCTCTCCTGTAGAGATCACTCCTTTTAAAAAGATCAAAGCCCTCAATCGAAAAAAATACTGGCAGTGGCTTCGAGAAATAAACTTCAATCTAGTACCGAACAACATAGCGATCAGCTCTAAAATCGATCGCTTGTTCAATAGCCAGCAGTTTAGAGAAGTGTATACGGAAGGAGTAGACAGTTCGCAACAGCTCGCTCTACCGGATTTGCAACAGCGGAACTTTTTATTCGATTGGACCTACAGCATCAACCACAACATTACCCGATCCTTGAAAATGAATTTTACTGCTTCGAGTAATAATATAGTCCGAAACTATTATCAAGAAAATAATGAAGGCGCTACTACTGTAGATAAAAGCAAGAATATCTGGGATGGTCTTTGGGATGTTGGAGATCCCAACAGGCATTTCCAAGCCTTAACCTTGAACTATAAACTACCGTTCAAGTACATTCCGTTTTTGAGTTTTATTGATGCGAATTATAGCTATACCGGCGATTTTAGTTGGCAACGTGGGTCAGATGTCTTGGCTGATGTTGAAGATCTAGACGGTAATGTTTTGGGCATTGTTAATACAGTTCAAAATGCCAATACACAAACCCTAAACGGTTCGATCTCCATGGATCGAATTTATAGAATCTTTGGAATTCAAAAGAATCAAAAAAGCATAAGACAAATTCTTTCTAAAAAAGAAACCGATCCCAATGCCCCAGAGGGAAAGAAAAAGCCTAAAAAGAAGAAGAATAAGAAAGTACTACGCTCGGTAGCGGATGTGCTTTCGATAATGAAGCGGGTACAGTTTACGTATAGCGAAAACAACGGTAAGGTATTACCAGGCTATTTACCGACTCTCGGCTTTGGTGGAACTTTACAGCCGACAGCAGCGTTTACCTTTGGAAGTCAGGCCGACATTCGCTATGAAGTAGCCCGAAATGGTTGGTTGACCGATTATCCAGATTTCAATCAGCAATTTACGCAGGTCCACAACAATCAATTAAAAATAACAGGGCAATTGGATTTTGGAAAAGGCTTGTTGATCGATTTAACTGCTGAACGAAATTTTTCTGAAAACTTATCTGAAAACTTCTCTGTTGTAGATGGCTCCTATGTCCCTTTAAATCCAAACAGCTATGGAAACTTTGGGATGTCGACCTTACTCATTAGAACAGCCTTCAACAAGCCTTCAGGTTCTTTTAATCCCAATTTTGAAAAATTCAGAAAACACCGTCTGGTTGTGGCGCAGCGTTTAGCGTCAGCAGCAGGAATTCCACTTACCGATGTAGACGAAGAGGGCTTTCCGAGAGGTTATGGGAAATCGAGCCAATCGGTTGTTATTCCTGCTTTTCTAGCAGCCTATTCTGGATCTTCTGCAGAACAGATATCCTTAGATCCGATTAAGAAAACACCTTTACCCAACTGGAATTTGAAATATACAGGTTTGATGAATATTAAATCTCTAAAGAAAATATTCAATCGATTTTCTCTCACACATGCCTACCGTTCGAGTTATACAATCAATAATTTTCAAACGAATTTAGACTATGATCCTTCGATTCCCGACCAAGTAGATGATGGTGGAAATTTTATTCCCTCAACCCTATTTTCTAATCTGAATTTAGTAGAGCAGTTCAACCCCCTTATTCGGATTGATTTAGAATTGAAAAACTCGTTTAAGTTTTTAGCAGAACTCAAAACAGACCGCGCTCTTTCTTTAAGTTTAGATAATAATTTATTGACCGAATCAAGTGGGCAAGAATATATTGTTGGAATGGGGTATCGCCTCAAAGATTTGCGCTTTAATACTCGAATTGGTGGCAGAAGAAAAACATTGAAAGGAGATTTGAATATAAAAGCAGATTTATCGTACAGAAACAACATCACTGTTTTGAGAAACTTGGAAATAAACGACAATCAAGTAACCGCAGGACAGACCCTGTGGTCTATCAAATTAACTGCCGATTACGCTTTGTCAAGAAACCTAACAAGTCAGTTCTTTTACGATCATAATTTCTCGGAATTTGCAATTTCCTCTGCTTTTCCACAAACCTCAATTCGATCCGGGATAAGCATTCGATATAATTTTGGTAATTGATCGGGAGAATCTGCTATATTTGTTTTTTTAAACAAAGAATAAATGAATACACCCGATACGTTACACTACACCAAAGACCACGAATGGATTTCTATTGAAGATGGAATTGCAACGGTTGGCATTACCGATTTTGCTCAAAGTGAATTGGGTGACATTGTATATGTAGAAGTAGAAACCCTAGATGAACAAATAGGAATCACAGAGGTTTTTGGCACAGTAGAGGCTGTAAAAACCGTTTCCGATCTTTTTATGCCTCTTTCTGGTACTATTATCGAATTCAATGAATCACTAGAAGACGAGCCAGAAATGGTAAACGAAGATCCTTACGGTAAAGGGTGGATGATCAAAATTAAATTGGACAACCCAGCAGAAGCTAGTGAACTTTTGGAAGCGGCAGCATACAAAGAATTGATTGGTGCCTAGATATCTGTTCTCCATTGTTGCCTATAGTATTGGAGTTTTTATCATTTTTCTTTCTACGGTTCCCTCAGTTGCCCTAAAAGAAATTCCTGATTTCGAAATTGATAAAGCAGCACACGCATTTGCCTATTTTTGTTTTGCAATGAGTGTATTTGTGGCATTGAATTTGGATTGGAAGTTGGAAACAGCAAGGAAGTGGACAATAATAAGTGGATTTTCATTGGGTTTACTGCTCGAAATCTTTCAAGGAAGTCTATTATCCTATCGAAGTTTTGAAGTCTATGATTTGTTAGCGAACACTCTAGGGATTGTTTTCTTTCTTTTTTTGTCAAAAAGAGTTAAAAAGTTATTGTCAAATGCCGTATTTTTATAAATTAGCTATCTAAATAAAGTTCTATGCAACTCAAAAAAAATCCTAAAGCTGACTTAACCAAAAACAGCAGCTTATATTTCGCTATAGGTCTTGCCCTGGTTCTCTTGTTCTCGTGGCAAGCGATCGAATGGAAGACGTACGAAAAATCAGCTTTCGACTATCAAGCGCTTAACGTTGATGATGAAGACGACGAAGAAGTGCCAATCACTGAACAACTGAAAACACCGCCACCGCCTCCTCCACCGCCACCAGCTCCTGAAGTAATTGAGATTGTTGAGGACGAAGAAGAGGTTGAAGAAACGGTGATAGAATCTACTGAAACAGATCAAGAAGAGATTGTTGAGGTTGAAGATATTGAAGTAGAAGATGATTTTGACGATGTAGACGTTCCTTTTGCAGTTATTGAAGATGTACCCTTGTTTCCTGGTTGTGAGCGTGTAGCCAAATCAGAAAGAAGAGCGTGTTTTCAAGATAAGATGAATAAGCACATCCGTAAAAATTTCCGTTACCCTGAAATTGCTCAAGAGATGGGAATTCAAGGAAGAGTTTATGTGAATTTTATCATTTCAAAAGATGGGAACATTACGAACGTAAGAATGCGTGGTCCCGATAAAAACTTAGAAAAAGAAGCTGCTCGAATCATTTCGAAGCTTCCAAAAATGATACCTGGAAAACAAAGAGGGCGTCCGGTACGTGTTCCTTTCAGTATTCCAATTACATTTAGATTAAACTAAAACAACACCCGTTGTTTACCAAAGCCCGAAGGAAACTTCGGGCTTTTTGTTTTTAGTGTTCGGCATCTCATGGCATGGTAGCTGTTTGATTAGTAGTATATCACCTAAATCCCTGCATCATGAAACTCAAAATAAAACCCAAAAGCAGACTTAACCAAAGACAGCAGCCTTTATTTCGCAATTGGCCTCACCTTCGTTCTTTTCTTCACCTGGCAATCCATCGAATGGAAGACGTATGAGAAATCAGTTTTCGACTACCAAGCGCTCAACATTGATGACGAAGACGACGAAGAAGTGCCAATCACTGAACAACTGAAAACACCACCACCGCCTCCACCATCGCCGCCAGCTCCTGAAGTAATTGAGATTGTTGAGGAAGAAGAAGAGGTTGAAGAAACGGTGATAGAATCTACTGAAACAGATCAAGAAGAGATTGTTGAGATTGAAGTAGAAGACGATTTTGACGATGTAGACGTTCCTTTTGCTATCATCGAAGAGGTGCCAATTTTCTCTGGTTGCGAAGATGTAACAAAGTCCGAACAAAAAGAATGTTTTCAAAAAATGATTTTTGCACACATCAATAAAACTGTTCGATATCCTGAAATTGCACAGTAGATGGGAATCCAAGGGAAGGTGTATATGCGTTTTGTGATTGAAAGGGACGGAAGTATTACGAATATAGAAGTACTAAAGTCACTGGATAGAAATTTAGAAAAAGAAGCAATTCGTATCATTAACAAACTTCCAAAAATGATACCCGGAAAACAAAGAGGGCGTTCGGTACGTGTTCCTTTCATTATTTCAATTATATTTAGATTAAACTAAAACAACGCCCTTTGTTTACCAAAGCCCGAAGGAAACTTCGGGCTTTTTTGTGCCTAATAATTTAGGTTTCCGTTTCTATGGTAAATAGGGGATTGTACATTATCTTTGCCCAAGATTATGGATGTAGAAAAAATTCGTTTACAAACCCCAAAAGAGTCTGCTTTTTCGCTCTTCATGGACGACTTTAAGCAGTTGACAAAAGTGCGCCTAGCGGTAAGCGTCGTTTTTTCTTCTGTAGCAGGTTATTTTTTGGCTGCGGATACTCCTGTTCTTATCGATGTCATTCTATTAGCCTTTGGTGGATATTTTATGGTAGGTGCATCGAATGCGTTCAATCAAGTCTTAGAAAAAGACCTCGATGCATTGATGGATCGAACCGAAAACAGGCCATTGCCTTCAGGGAGAATGTCGGTTCAGTCCGCTATGTCGATTGCTCTTATTCTAACCGTTTTGGGCTTATTGGTTTTGTATACCATCAACACGCGTACAGCCTTGTTTGGCGGAATTTCAATCTTCTTATATGTTTGTGTGTATACGCCACTCAAGACAAGAACTCCTTTGGCAGTTTTTGTAGGGGCTTTTCCCGGGGCCATCCCCTTTATGCTTGGATGGGTTGCCTATTCAAATCATTTTGGAATCGAACCTGGGGTATTGTTTATGATACAATTTTTTTGGCAATTCCCTCACTTTTGGGCTATTGGATGGATGCTAGATGATGATTATAAACGCGCAGGCTTTAAGATGCTTCCCTCTGGACATCCAGACAATGCTACTGCTTTTCAAATTGTGTTTTATACCCTTTGGATGCTTGTAATCTCTTTGCTTCCAGCGACTGCCTATACGGGGAGTTTCAATTTAAGTATTATTGGAGCGGTTGTAGTGGGAATTCTGGGTCTAATTATGCTCTATTTTGCACTCCAATTGATGATTGAGAAAACAAATGAAGCAGCAAGAAAATTGATGTTTTCTAGTGTAGGCTATATCACACTGGTACAAATTATATATGTTATTGATAAAATGATCGCTTAAAATGGAAAAAACAGCAGTAGAAAAGAATGCTCGAGCAAAAAAAATGATGCTCTGGTTTGGGATGATTAGTATGACGATGACTTTCGCAGGTTTGACCAGTGCTTATGTAGTGAGTAGTAGTCGAGCTGACTGGCTGACCTCCTTTGAATTACCAACAGTATTTTTGTACAGCACGGTTCTTATTTTTCTGAGCAGTATTACCTTTTTCCTAGGTAAAAAGGCTTTGAATCAGGGAAATGTTTTATTACAAAAAACCTTTCTTTGGGCAACACTAGGTCTGACACTGTTGTTTGTTTATTTTCAGTTCACAGGATTTTCACAAATCATAGAACAAGGCTATTACTTTACTGGAGCAGCAAGTTCAATCACAACCTCGTTTCTTTATGTTCTTGTTCTCCTCCATCTTGCCCATGTTTTTGGAGGATTGATTGTTCTGTTGGTTGTTCTTTTTCAAACCTATACCAATGCATATACACCAAAGGATAAATTGGGCTATGAATTAGCGGAGTTGTTTTGGCATTTTCTCGATTTTTTATGGCTTTATTTATACGTTTTCGTGAGTGTGTATAGTTAAAAAAAATACTATTTTTGTAAAATTAAAATTTGACACTTTTATATGGAAGTTACAGCAAACAATACAATAGACGAAACCAATGTTTGGGGTGGAGGTAATAAACCTCTAAAAGCGAGTTATGGGAAATTGATGATGTGGTTTTTCATCGTTTCTGATGCTTTAACTTTTACAGGCTTCTTAGTAGCCTATGGTTTTTCTAGATTTAAAAACATCGATTCTTGGCCAATTGCCGATGAAGTATTTACTCACTTCCCATTTTTACATGGAGTTGATGCTCCAATGTATTACGTAGCTTTAATGACTTTTGTCTTGATTTTCTCATCCGTAACGATGGTATTGGCAGTAGATGCAGGGCACCACATGAACAAAGCGAAAGTGACCTTTTATATGCTACTCACAATCATTGGTGGAGCAATATTCGTTGGATCACAAGCTTGGGAATGGAAAAACTTCATCAAAGGTGAATACGGAGCTCTTGAAACTAAAGGCGGTCAAATCCTTCAGTTTATGGACGCTGAAACAGGGAAGCGTGTTGCTTTAGAAGCTTTTGCTTCGAATATCGACTCACCTAGAGATACGCACCAAGATAGTAACGGGATTTGGTTCATTGGAGAATCTTCATTGCCAAGTTATAGCCTAGAAGAAGTAGCAGCGGGATTTGTTGCCAATGAAAGTTTGGTCGTTAAAAGTGAAAAAATAGATGAAACGGGTCATAAGATTATTCTTTCGAGAGAAGAATCTTTATTGAAAATAAAGGAAGCAGTCAATGTTGTTGAAGGAGCAAACCTCGTTCACAATGAATACGGAAACCGTTTGTTTGCCGATTTCTTTTTCTTCATTACCGGATTTCACGGATTTCACGTCCTCTCGGGAGTTGTCATCAACATCATTATTTTCTTTAATGTGATCATGGGGACTTATGAAAAAAGAGGGCACTATGAAATGGTTGAAAAAGTTGGACTATACTGGCACTTTGTAGATTTAGTTTGGGTATTTGTATTCACGTTCTTCTATTTAGTTTAATTAATTATAAAATATACATCATGGCACACGATACAGAAAACTTAGCCATCTTCAGAGGATTATTAAAATTCAAATCAAACGTTCAGAAAATCTGGGGTGTTTTGATTTTCCTATCCATCGTTACAACGGTCGAGGTTATACTGGGTATTGTAAAACCTGAAAGCCTTATGGGAATGTTTTTAGGGATGAAAACATTAAACTGGATTTTCATCATTCTAACAATTGTCAAAGCCTACTATATCGCTTGGGATTTTATGCACATTCGAGATGAAAAGGGCGGCCTAAAAGGATCCATTGTATTGCCTTTAGTTGTACTTATTCCTTATCTATGCTTCATCCTTTTGTTAGAAGCAGATTATATTTTTGAGGTTATGCGTACCGGTTTTGTTAGTTGGAATTTCTAAAATAAAAAATGAATAATAACGCATTTAAAAAGTATGTCGTACTCGGAATACTCTTTGTATTTCCAATCGTTATTTATTTGTTTTTTGCTTCGGGCATCAATAATTTTGCAAAGCTACCGATACTTACCAAGAACCTTCCTGAAATAAATTCTTGGAAAACCCTCCGTGGTGATCCTGTTCAATTTCAAGACCGCATTACCGTAATCGGTTTTTGGGGGAATGATCTTGAGAGTAAAAAGAGCGATGCTTTCAACTTAAATCAGAAGATATACAAACGCTTTTATGAATTCAAAGATTTTCAATTCGTAGTTGCTGTTGAAGACGGATATCAAGAAGAAATTGCGAAGGTTATCTCAGAATTAGAAGAAGGAGTCGGAACCGACATGGTGAAGTGGAACTTTATTTTTGGTACTGCTGAACAAATTAAGACCCTATTTTCGAGTCTTAAAAGTGATATCAATCTATCTCCTGAAGAAAGTACCTCAACTGTTTTTATCGTCGACAGAGAAGCTAACTTACGTGGACGTGACGACGATGAAGATGTAGGAACCCTTTTCGGGTACGATGCTTCGTCTGTTGCTTCACTGAATAATAAAATGACTGATGATGTGAAAGTCATCCTTGCAGAATATCGTTTAGCCCTTAAAAAAAACAATGTCAACAGGAAAAAGTAAACTAGAGTTATTCTAGTGTGTTAACAATTAGGCGGATAATAACTACATTTACACATGAAGAAATCTTCTTACATCGGACTTGCAATCATCATACTCGTATTTGCAATCATTGTTGTCCCTAAAATCATTGATCGACTCACAAACAATGCAACCGTCGATAGTAGCCGCTCCATAAAGCCGGGCTTTAAAGCTTTAGATTTCATTAAGATCAATGGAGAATCGAAGAAAGTGCCTGAGTTTTTATTCCTTAATCAAGATAGCATCTACGTTTCTAATGAGGATTATTTAGGAAAGGTTTACGTTGCTGAATTCTTTTTTACAACCTGTCCGTCCATTTGTCCGATCATGAATAAAAATATGAAAATCTTACATGATGCCTTTGGGAATCAAGAGAATTTTGGAATTGCTTCCTTCACCATAGATCCAGATCACGATACGCCGTCTGTATTAAAAAAGTATGCCGAAAGTTATGTTGGTTCAGAAGTTTCCTGGAATTTCCTGACAGGACCAAAATCCAGCGTATATGATTTGGCAAACAAAGGATTCAATATATTTGCCGAAATAAACCCTGCAGTCGCTGGAGGATTTGAACATCAGGGCTATTTTGCATTAATCGACAAAAAGGGCTTTATTCGGTCTCGACAAGACGATTATGGAAACCCAATTGTCTATTATTCTGGATTAGACCAAGAATATGTAGAAGAACAAGGAGTAGATATGCTTCTAGAAGATATAGATCTTTTACTTAACGAATATTAATTATTATGAATGCAAGTAAATCTACCCTAAAGTATAAAAACTGGATCATTGTAGTGTCAATAGCTATTCCCGTTGTAGTCGCTTTTCTTTTTCGAATTCGATTAGAGAATGTTCAATCACTATCATTTCTTCCTCCAATCTACGCAGCAGTCAATGGCTATACGGCAATCATATTATTAGTAGCGCTATGGGCAATTAAAAACCGTAAAATTAATTTGCATGAGCAATTGATGAAAACAGCGATTGGTCTTTCATTAGCCTTTTTGGTTATGTATGTTGCTTATCACCTTACATCTGATCCTACCCCTTTTGGAGGAGAAGGTGTTGTAAAAATAGTGTATTACACCATCCTGATTTCACATATTTTGTTATCGATTATAATCATACCCTTGGTTTTGATCACATTTGTTCGTGGAATTTCTCAACAATTCACAGAGCACAGAAAAATAGCTAGAATTACATTTCCTATTTGGCTATATGTAACCGTTACTGGGGTGATTGTTTATTATATGATCTCTCCATATTACGTTTAATTGCTTCTAAATGAAAAAAACAATACTCCTTACATTAGCTCTTTTTATCTTAGGTTCTGAAGATGTAGAGGCGCAATGTGCTATGTGTAGAGCAGTTCTTGAATCGGAAGAAGGACAGCAAACCGCCAAAGGAATAAACAACGGGATTGTATACCTAATGGCCATTCCTTACGTCTTGGTTGGAGCAGTTGGAGTCGCTGTATTTCGAATGCTTAAAAAATAATGTGTTACATTAATGTAACTTTTTACTTTTTTAAACGTCTTATAAGCAAGATTCATTTCTAAAAGACATTTATTCCAAATTTCATGATACAAATAAAAAACCTTCATAAGTCATATAAAATGGGAAGCTCTTCGCTTCACGTACTCAAAGGCATTGACTTTGCAGTTGAAAAAGGCGAATTAGTGGCGATAATGGGTTCTTCGGGATCTGGAAAATCCACCCTCCTAAACATACTGGGTATGTTAGATGTTCTTGATGAAGGTTCTTATACCCTCGACGATGTTCTGATTAAAGACTTGGATGAGACTAAAGCAGCTAAATACCGTAATAAATTCTTAGGATTTGTTTTTCAATCGTTTAATTTGATTAATTACAAAACAGCCGCAGAAAACGTTTCCCTTCCTTTGTACTACCAAGGAGTAGGCCGCAAGGAACGACAAGAACAAGCTATTAAATACCTTACCATGGTAGGCTTGGCAGATTGGTCTACACACCTGCCTAGTGAGCTTTCTGGAGGTCAAAAACAACGGGTTGCAATTGCACGCGCTATGGCGTCACGTCCCAAGGTACTCTTGGCAGATGAGCCTACTGGAGCTTTAGATACTAAAACTTCGTATGAAGTAATGGACTTGATCCAAAAAATAAATCAAGAAGGAAACACCATCTTAGTGGTTACTCACGAAGAGGATATTGCAAAAATGTGTAAGCGCATTGTAAAACTCAAAGATGGCGTCATAGTAGAAGATATTAAAGTAAACCAAGTTTTAGCAGCTGATTATGTTTAATAGAGATCGTTGGCAAGAAATATTCGAAACTATTCGAAAGAATAAACTAAGAACCTTTCTTTCAGGTTTTACTGTTGCTTTAGGGATTTTTATCTTTATAATCCTATTTGGCTTTGGCAATGGGCTTAAAAATACATTTCAAGAGTTTTTCTTGGATGATGCAACCAATACTATTTCTTTCTCTCCAGGTAAAACTTCTATTCCTTATGATGGGTTTAAATCTAACCGTAAGATCGAATTTAAGAACGATGATATCACAGATATTAAAGAACAGTTTCCTTTCTTCTTAGAGTATATTACCCCTAGAATTTCTAGAACAGCAGTTGTTAAATATAAAAACGAGTTTGATAACTATTCTACCCGAGGAGTTGGCCCAGCTCATCAGTTTGCTGAAAAAACAATTTTAATGAAGGGACGTTATATCAACGAAAGTGATATTGCGAACAAATCAAAATACGCCGTTATTGGACGCTTGGTTGCTCGAGATTTGTTCAAACAAGAAAATCCTTTAGGAAAATTTATTGATATTGGAAATAGTGTTTTTAAAGTGATTGGAGTCTTCCAAGATGATGGAGGTGACCGGGAAGAGCGCTATATCTACATTCCCTATACAACGAGACAATTACTTGAAAAAAGTAACGATAAAGTAGATCAAATTATCCTTGCTTTTAAGCCCCAAATAGGCCATTCAGGATCTTTAGTTTTTGAACGTAAGTTGCGTGAATTTTTTAAGAAGAAAAAGTCAATTGCGCCAAAAGATCCTAACGGAATTCGCATTAGAAATAGAGCTGATCAGCTAAAACAAAACCAACAATTTGCAAACATACTTCAACTTATTGTAACTTTTGTGGGCCTGGGTACCTTGATTGCAGGTATCATTGGAATTTCAAACATCATGGTCTTTGTTGTAAAAGAACGGACTAAAGAATTGGGAATTAGAAAAGCATTAGGCGCTACGCCAAAATCTGTAATCCAAATGATTCTTCAAGAGTCTATTTTCATTACTACACTTTCAGGAATCATAGGAATGCTAATTGGAGTTTTTGTTCTGAAGTCTATTGGCGTAATCCTTAAAGACTATTTCATAAAAAATCCATACATAGACACCTCTACTGCATTATTTGCTATGCTAATATTAATTATTTTTGGCGGTATTGCAGGATATATTCCAGCTAAACGAGCTGCACGAATTAAACCCATAGTTGCACTAAGAGATGAATAGTTTTAAAATAATATTTGATCGTGATACCTGGCAAGAAATTTTTGGTTCTATCCAGAAAAATAAAGTTCGGACTATAATTACTGTGATTGGAGTATTGTGGGGTATTTTTATATACATAGCCCTTTCGGGTGCAGCCAAGGGTTTGGACAATGGTTTTGAGAGACAATTCGAAAGAGTTGCAATGAATTCCTTACTTGTATGGGCACAAAGCACAAGCATTCCTTACGAGGGATTTAAGACGGGAAGAAATCCTCAGCTCAAAATCCAAGACGTACAAACCCTAAAGAATAACATTCCAGCTATTGAGTTTATTGCTCCAAGGAATGCCAAAGGTGTATTTGATGGTGGAGGTGGTTCCCAAATGGTTCGTGGATCTAAGTCCGGAACCTACACGGTTTATGGCGATTTCCCTGAATACACTAAAATTTTTTCTAAGAAAATTTACGATGGTGGACGATTTGTAAATCAGGCTGATATCGATGAAGAACGAAAAGTATGTGTAATCGGAGAACGAACTCAAAAGGAATTGTTTGATGAAGACGAACAAGCTATTGGGCAGTATATTCGTGTTGATGATATTTATTTTAAAGTCATCGGTGTTCACAAATATATTGAGGGTGGTGGCTTTGAAACTGATGGAGATGTCTTTATCCCTTTTTCAACATATAAAAAACTATATAATTCAGGAGATAATGTGGGTTGGTTTACAATTGCAGCCTTCGACGACGCTGATATAGTTTCTGTAGAAGAGCAAGTTAAGCAAACTCTTAAACGGATACATCGTGTGTCTCCAAAAGATGAACGTGCTTTTGGCTCATTCAATCTGGGAGAGCTTTTTGGTAGAATCATGGGCTTTTCTCAAGGGATGACTTTTTTATCTCTTATTGTAGGCATAGCAACTATTATTGCTGGAGTAATTGGAATTGGTAATATTTTATTGATATCCGTAAAAGAACGAACCAAAGAACTGGGTATTCGCCGCGCATTGGGAGCTACACCAGCTGAAGTTCGCATTCAAATTATTTTAGAATCAGTATTTCTAACCTTTGTTGCAGGAGTTTTTGGGATTATCCTTGGAGCTTTTGTCTTATCTGGAATTGATGCAGCAACTGCAAACATGACCGATTTTCCTTATACCAACCCTACAGTCCCGATATCTTTTGTTCTAGGAGCCTTGGCAATCATGGTTACCTTAGGAACTTTAATCGGACTGATCCCAGCACAACGTGCCGTTAGTATAAAACCTATTGACGCCCTAAGAGAAGAATAATAACACCTAGATATAAATAATAAACCATTTCCCATGAAAAAAGTATTTAAATATATGTTAATAGCAGCCATTTTGTTTGGAGTTCTTTATGCGGCTGTTTTCTTTATTAAATCGAATAGTAAGCCCGCGGTTCAGTACGATACGGAGACTGCACTAATAACATCTATTGAGATGAAATCAGTTGCTACCGGAAAAGTAATTCCTGAAGATGAAGTTGAGATTAAACCTCAAATTTCTGGAATCATCCAAACGCTTTATGTTGAAGAAGGTGACAATGTAAAAACGGGTGACCTACTCGCTAAAGTTAAGGTTGTTCCTAACGAACAATCACTCAATAGTGCAAAAGGTCGTTTGGCAAACACCAAGATCCTGATGGAGAATGCTAAGATCGAATTCAACAGAAACAAAGGTCTTTTTGAAAAAGAAATCATTTCTCAACAAGATTTTCAAAATGCAGAATTGAACTACAGTAGAGCAAAACAAGATGTTGCAAACGCTGATAGCGATTTACAGATCATCAAACTAGGTTCTGCAGGAGGCTCAGCTACAGCAAACACCAATATTCGTGCTACTGTTTCTGGGACGGTTCTTGAAATGCCTATTAAAGAAGGAGATCAAGTAGTGGAGAGTAATACGTTTAACAACGGAACTACAATTGCTATCATAGCAGACTTGAGTAAAATGATTTTTGAAGGGAAAGTTGATGAAGCTGAAGTTGGAAAGTTGAAAATCGGAATGCCCCTTTCAGTTAATTTAGGAGCTATTCAAGACAAAGAATTTGAAGCTAAATTGAAGTTCATCGCCCCTAAAGGAAACGAAGAACAAGGAGCTGTTCAGTTTAAAATTGAAGGAGATGTATACTTAGACGATGACTTTTTTGTCCGCGCGGGTTACAGTGCCAATGCTTCTTTGGTTTTGGAACGTAAAGACAGTATTCTTGCAATTTCAGAAGCCTTATTGCAGTTTGACAAAAAAACCGAAGAGCCTTATGTTGAAGTTCTAATTAAAGATCAAGAATTTGAACGTAAGGACATTAAAACGGGAATTTCTGATGGAATTAACGTAGAGGTTCTTTCGGGTATAACCCTTGAAGATAAGATCAAAGTTTGGAACAAAACGGAAGAAGAAAAAAAGGAAGATGAAGATGAATCATCTGAAGATAACTAAGCATAATTCCTACTTTATTATGAGATATACGACATTAAAATACATAACAGTAGTAGCTGTTCTTTGCTCTTCACTCTATGCGAAGGGACAAACACTCACCCTACAAGACTGTGTGGAATTAGCCCTTGAAAAAAACATTACAATTAAACAATCTGAGTTGGATGTTGCTAATGCAGAGATTGATAAGAAAAGTGCTTTTGGTAATTTTCTCCCAAACATCAATGCTCAAACAAGCCATTCTTGGAACATTGGATTAAACCAGAACATTACTACCGGTCTTTTAGAAGATGTAACGACTCAGTTTTCCTCTTTTGGAGTCAATATGGGTGTTGACATATACAACGGTTTACAGAATGTTAAACGTTTACACCGAGCGAACCTTGCTATTATTGCGCAGCAATATAATTTAGCGGATATAGCACAAAACACCACGATTTTAGTTGCTAATTCTTACTTACAAGTAATGTTCAATAGAGAGCAGCTTATGGTGCAAAAAAGCCAGCTTGCAGTTTCAATTGAAGAATTGAAACGAACCAAAACCTTGATTGAAGCAGGTGTTTTGACTATTAGAGATGTTTATGAATTAGAGGCTACCATTGCTTCTCAAGAACAAGCGGTAATTCAGGCAGAAAACAGTCTGCGTTTAACAAAGATCAATTTAGCACAATTGCTCTTGATTACCGATTACGAAAACTTCGATATAGCCGTTGAAACTTTTGATATTCCATTTCCTCAAATTCTAGAAAAAACGCCTAAAGCGATCTATGAGGAAGCATTGACTCACAGAAACGATATAAAATTATCCATCACCAATTTGGAGATATCGAAAGCTGATATTGAAATTGCTAAAACAGGACTTCAACCCTCGCTCTCTGCATTTTATAGTTACAGTACAAGATTGTCGTATAGCGACCGATTAACTGGGACAGGAGTGTTTGATGATGTACCTATTGGAACTGTTGCTACTACAGGACAAGAAGTTATTCGTTCGATTGAACAAACTAGAGTTATAGGGCCTCAAGCCTTGAGCACTCAATTCAGAATGAACGATGGTCATAATTTTGGAGTCCAATTGAGTATTCCAATTTTGAATGGATTCGCTGCAAAAAACAATGTTAAGCGCAGCAAAGTAAACTTGATGCGTTCCGAAAATCAATTCGAACAACAAAAACTCAATTTAGAAACTACCGTAAACCAAGCCTATAATGATGCTAAGGGAGCATATAATTTTTATAAAGCTGCTCAAAAAACGGTTATTGCTCGAAACGACGCCTACGACGATGCAATCAAACGATTTGATGCTGGGGTCATGAACTCGTTCGAATTCACTCAAATCAAACAACGCTATGAAACATCTGTTTCGGATGAATTACGCGCCAAGTATGATTATATATTTAAACTTAAAGTGCTCGAGTTTTATTTTGGACTAAAACTTGAAATTTAGAAGCCAGTTCTTCTTAATTTTGTAGCATGTCTTATTTGTTACATCTTGAAACCGCTACAACGAATTGTTCAGTAGCACTATCACAAAACGGAAATCTGCTGCATTGTATTGAAAATAATGAAGCAGATTTTCGTCATAGTGACTACCTCCATTTATTTATCGAACAACTTTTGAATAAGGCTCAAATTGAAGTCAAGCAATTGTCTGCTGTTGCTGTTAGTATGGGCCCAGGTTCCTACACAGGTCTGCGAATTGGCATTTCTTCTGCGAAAGGCTTGTGCTATGCCAATGACCTACCTTTAATTGCTGTAAACAGTTTAGAAGTTCTCGCAGCTGCCTATAGCGCTCAAGACGACGATATTCTGATTCCAATGTTTGATGCCCGAAGAATGGAAGTTTACGCACTTGTATTAAATGCTCAAAAAGAAGTCCTTCAAGCAACTGAGGCGGTAATCGTAACCCCAGATTCTTTTCAAGAATTTCAAAGCCAAGGGCGTTTGGTTTTTTTCGGAAATGGAGCTACAAAGTGCAAGGATGTGATTCCTCTTACAAACTCACTTTTTGTTGAGGAACTTCAATTCCCTTCGGCTCGCAATATGGTGGCACTTGTAACTGCAAAATTTGAAGCCAACAGCACCGAAGATGTTGCCTATTTTGAACCTTTTTATCTCAAAGATTTTTACACGAATATGCCTAAGCGTTAGCAGTTTCTTGTAACCTCCTTTGCACCTCATCTTGAGATTCTAGAGGAATACCGCATTGATTGTTTCTGCACAAATAATATTTTGTTTTACCCTCAGAAACTCTGTTTCGAAATAAGGGTAGAGTAGAGGTTTCTGCTGCTGCCCAACTACAATTAACAGTAAAAGATTGTTGTAGTTTTTTTGTATCCTTTTTAGCATTGGGCCCTACAGCCACTACTTCGTAACCTGGTTTTAGAAGCCTTAGTCCAACCGCAAGCCAATAGCTATAACTTCTTGGATAGGATATTATTTCCGATTTACATGCCAGCACCATGGCTTCCGCTTGTATCTTCAATTCTGGCCTAACCAAGTGATTGGAAAGACGAATCAAATTTTCTGCCATAACAGCATTCGAAGAAGGAATTACATTATCAGTTTTTTCTTTGGTGCGAACAACCAACTCAGAACTTGAACTGAAATAAAAGAGTGGTCCGTTTTTATCTTTAAATAAGCGTTGGCAAACGTTCATTATTTTTTCTGCTTGAAGAATATAGTGCTCATCAAAAACAGTTTCATAAGCATCGATATACAACTTTATAACGGCTGCATAATCTTCTAAAAAAGCATCTATTTTGTTGACTCCTTTTTTCGAAATCCGCTTCAATTCTCCTTCTTCGTCAACAAAATTCGCTTCAATAAAAGCAAGGTTTTTTAGTGCAAGATCCTTGTAAGCAGAATCCCCAAAACTACGATAAGCATCTAAAAAACCGGAACTAAGAATGGCATTCCAAGAACAAATGATTTTATCATCTAATCGAGGACGTGCGCGCTTATTTCGTTCTTTTAAAAGCGTTACATTCCAGCGAATCACCTTTACTTTTAGCTCAGAAAGTTCCAGCCCGTGCAGTTTGGCGAAAACCTCATCGGTTTGCATTCTTCTCAACACATAGTTGCCGTCTTCCCAATATCCATCATCATTGATAGCGTAATAGGCGGCTACTTGAAGATATTCTTTTGGGAATAGTTCTTGAATTTCATTTTTTGTCCAAACATAAAAAGCACCCTCAACTAGTTTTTGATTTGCGTTCAGGCTATCTGCATCAAGTGCCGCATAAAAACCACCCTCGGGAGTATACAGCTCCTTTTTTAGAAAAGAAATGGTTTTGTCTATAGTTTCCTGATAGAGCGCTTTTGGCTCTTCTCGATGGGCTTGGGCATATAAAGAAATCAATTGCCCGTTGTCGTAACCCATTTTTTCGAAATGTGGAATATGCCATTCGGCATCGACTGCATAACGTGAAAATCCACCATGTACGGCATCGAAAACACCACCCAGAGCCATTCGTTCTAGCGAAAAATGAAAATGATCTCGTGCATCTTTATTGGAACAGAGAATACCTCCTTGTTGAAAGAAACGAAGTAAGGTTGGCATCATGAATTTGGGAGCCCCGATAAGCCCACCATTTTGAGCGTCTTTTTTAGAAACCAACTGATCTAAGCCAGCAGCAATTTCTTCTAAATTCAACCCTTCTTTCAAGGGTTCATCAACCTCAAAATGAGCCAATCCCTTTTCTAAATTGTCAGCGTATTGAATAAGTTCTTCGGGTTTTTCTCTAGCAAGTTTACTGATCTGTGTTAGGACTTGCATCCACCGCTCTTTTGGGAAATAAGTTCCTCCCCAAATGGGTCTTCCATCGGGAAGGGCAATCATATTGAGTGGCCATCCTCCTTGACCGCTGATCAATTGTAAGGCATTCATATAGACCTGATCCACGTCTGGACGTTCTTCGCGATCTACTTTAATATTAATGTAATTCGCATTCATCAAGGCGGCTACTTCTTCGTCTTCAAAGCATTCATGCTCCATGACGTGGCACCAATGGCAAGATGCGTATCCGATACTGATTAAAAGCAGTTTGCCTTCACCCTGTGCTTGCTCTAAGTTAGACTGTGTCCACGGAAACCAATTTACAGGATTGTGTGCATGTTGAAGAAGATAAGCGCTTAGCTCCTCGATTAGCGCATTGGTATGTTGTTTCGCTTCCAAAGGAATTATCCATTGATAGCGTTGACCGTAGATACTTTTCCAGGAAGCATTTCTTTCAGCATGTTCTCAATTCCACTTTTTAAAGTAAAAGTAGAGGAAGGGCAGCCACTACACGCTCCTTGAAGGATGACATGTACACTTTTGTCTTCTGTATTATAGGAATCGAAAAGGATGTTACCTCCATCTGCAGCAACTGCTGGTTTGATGTATTCTTCGATGATGCCAACAATTTGTTGAGAAATATCATCCAAGGGAGCTGCAGCTTCTTGAGGGTTTTCAGCTTTTACTTCTTCTATAACCGCTGTCAAAATTTCATTACCTTCTTCGAGGTAGGAACGAAGGAATTCGCGAATTTCAAGAACAATTTCATCCCATTCTGCGACATCAAATTTGGTGATAGAAATATAATTGGTGTCCATAAACACTTCTTTTACAAAAGGAAAATGGAAAAGTTTTTGAGCTAAAGGCGCATGGGTAGTCTCGTCTATGGTTTTGTATTCAAAAATTTGCTCTACTAGTTTTTTGTTTGCAACAAACTTCATTACTCCGGGGTTTGGAGTGCTCTCTGCATAAATTGTAATTGGTACTTTCTTTAGTGGTTGCGTTTCATTCAAAACTACGCCGCCTTTATTCAGATAGTTTTCTATTTCTAGCGACACATCTTCCAAAACATCCTTCCACTCCAAAATATTGAAACGCTCAATTTCTAAAGCTTCTTTTTTAAGAACAACTGACTTTACAAAAGGAAGGTAGAACATTTGTTGTACCAAAGGTGCATCTTTAGCTTCATCTATATTATTGTATTTAGACGCCTGAACGAGCTCTAGTGCTGGTGAAAGTTCAAATCGAGCAACAGTTTGGTCTTGGGTTTGTGAAGGCGTTACGGTATATGTGGTCATTGCAAATTTTTTACAAAAATACACAAAACTACAATCTGTCAAGACGTTTTAGTGGATTTCATTTTTATGAAAGTAGTATCTTCGGTTAAAAGAAAATCATGCTCATCAAAACTGTCCGCGGTTTTACTCCCCAGTGGGGATCTGACTGCTTTGTTGCTGAAAATGCAACCCTCATAGGAGATTTAATCATGGGAGATCAATGCTCGGTCTGGTATCAGGCTGTCATTCGAGGCGATGTAAACGCTATTCGAGTTGGAAATCGGGTTAATATTCAAGATGGAGCCGTCATACATGCAACCTATGAAAAGGCAGCTACCACGATCGGTGACGATGTTTCAATTGGACACAATGCCATTGTTCACGGATGTATACTTAAAAACAAGGTGTTGGTTGGTATGGGAAGCATCATCATGGACAATTGTATTGTCGAATCCAATAGCATCATTGCCGCGGGGAGTGTTGTTACTCAAAACACCCATATTCCTGAAGGGACAATTTATGCTGGAATTCCTGCTCGAAAGATTAAAGACATAGATCCTGAGTTACAAAAAAGAGAAATTGAGCGTATCGCCAAAAATTATTTGATGTATTCCAGTTGGTTTAAGCCGGATCAGAAGTAAGCGGGCGTACTTCTGCTTCTTTTGGAATAAAACCTAGTAAGCTTGAGTTTTTAGCAGAACTGAAATATTGAATACTTCCAGTTTCTTGGGTTAGGCACAGCAGCTGATTTTCTTTTAAGATTTTATGGGTTTGTTTGGCAACCGCCTCAGCACTATCAATAATCTGAATATTATTTGGAAGGATCTTTTTGAGTAAAGGCAACAAGAATGGGTAATGTGTGCAACCCAAAACAAGGGCATCTATATTTTGCTCAAGCATCGGTTTTATATAAGAACCTACAAGCGTTGCAAGTTTTGGATCATCTAATGGACCAGTTTCAATAGCTTCTACCAAACCGTTGCCCACTTGCTCAACCACAAGAACATCTTGGGTGTAGGCAGCACTTGTCTGAGTGAATAATGCACTGCTGAGTGTGCCTTGGGTTGCTAAAACGCCAACAACTTTAGTTTTACTGTTCAGTGCTGCGGGCTTGATGGCTGGTTCAATCCCAATGAACGGAATGGAGTAAGTAGTTCTTAAGGTTTCGATCGCATTTGTTGTCGCCGTATTACAGGCCACGACTATAACTTTACAGCCTTTATCGATCAAAGCTTGAACAATAATATTACAGCGCTCTAAAATTTCTTCTCTGCTTTTTAGACCATAAGGGGCATGTGCATCATCCGAAACATATAAAAATTTCTCTTGGGGTAAGAGGTGTTGTAGTGCTGGTAAAAGGGTTAAGCCACCAATACCAGAGTCGAATACGCCAATAAAAGAATTTCTATTTGTTTCCATGGTAAAAAAAAACTGCCTTATAGCAATATAAGGCAGTTCAGATTGATATTGTTAGGAAGTTATTCTAAAATCCTAAGTCAGCTTTAACATCAGCCATTAAGTCTTTTCCTTTAGCCATAATTACACTTCCACCTGCACTTGCATCAAGAACGTAGTCATAACCTTGAGCCAGTGCGATTTTCTCAATTGCTGCTCTTGCTTTTTCGTATAAAGGACGCATCATTTCACCTTGTTTTTTCTGCAAATCTTGTGCAGCAGTTTCACGATACTTTTGAATATTTTGTTGCATGCTCTCTAATTCTGTTTGACGTGCTTGGTTGGTTACGTCAGTTTGATTAGCGGCATCTGCAGAATACGATTGAGCTTTAGTAGTAAACTCTTTGTATGTGTTTTCAATTTCTTTAGTGTATGTTTCTTCAACAGCCTGAAGTTGCTTTTGTGCAGCGATAACCTCTGGCATTTCACTAATTAGTTTTTGGGTGTCAATGTGTGCAATCTTAGACTGTGCAAAAGTAGCAGTCAATGGTAATGCAAACATTAAGGTAGCAAGTAAAAGTGATTTTAAATTCTTCATTGTTTTAAATTTAATTGAGAATATTTTTAATTTTTGTTTAGTTTTTTAACTTGTTCTTTGGCTTTGTTAATTTGATTTTTTCTTTTTTCGAGTTGTGATTTTCGATCTTCAATTCGATCTTGAGCATTTATTTTTCTCAAAACTAGGTCGCTAATATCGTAATTTTTTGCGGAATATAACATAACCAAGTCCGAAGATCTGTCGAAAATGAAATCATATTTTCGTTCTTGAGCTATTTCACGCACAATTCCCAATACACGATCCTGTATTGGCTTCAGAAGTTTTGATTTTTGGAGCATCAAAGCACCCCCTGGTCCGAATTTCTGTGTTTGTAGATTGACAATATCTTTTGCAAAACCATTGATTTCTTGTTCACGGTCCGAAATCAAGTTAGGAGTTAACAATGCTTTCTCTGCATTGAGGGCATCTTCTAGTTTTTTTAATTGTAATTTCTGTAATTCAATTTCCTTTTTCCAGGTTTCAACCTTCTTATTCAGCAGTTGATTTGCAGTTTTGTATTCGTCTACATTTTCTAGAATTACATCCATATCGATATAACCTATGCGAACTCCACGTTGTGCCCAATTGATTTGTGTACACATCAAGGTTAGGAAAAGCAGGAAGGAGCTAAATCGTTTCATTTTAGAATTGTTGTCCAATTATAAAGTGTGTTTCCCATCCGTGAGGACTTGTATCTTGCGCATTGGCAGCGTCAAATCCATATCCGAAATCGATCCCTAAGAGACCAAAAGCGGGCATGAAAATTCGTATCCCGGCTCCAGCAGAACGCTTAGAATTGAACGGGTTGAAATCACTGAAGCTATTGTATCCATTACCAGCTTCTAGAAAACTAAGCGCATAGATAGAGGCACTTGGTTTGAGTGTAATCGGGTATCGAAGTTCCAAAGAAAACTTATTGTATATGGTAGAACCATCGTTGGTCGATAGGGATTGATTTTCGTACCCTCGTAAAGCAATCGTTTCTCTTCCGTCGAGTGAATAGTTCGCCATTCCATCACCTCCAAGGTAGAAGCGTTCGAATGGAATTGCGCCTCGGTCTTTATTATAGGTTCCTAAGAACCCAAAATCAGCTTGTGTTTTCAACACCAACTTTCCAATGATACGTGAATACCAGGTCCCATTGAATTTAATTTTATAGAATTCTAACCAGCGGAATTTTTCTTGATCAATTTTGGATTGATCTGCTACCAATTCGCCTGCCTCATTTAAGGTTTTATATTCTGGTAAGTCACTCAAATTGGCATAATCGGTATCACTGAATAATGAAAAAGGTGGGGTGAATTTTGCGCTAATCAAAAAGCTTGATCCTCCCGTTGGAAAAATTGGATTCACCGAAGTGTTGTTTCTTGCGAGGGAAACGGTATAGGCTATGTTGTTCGATTCTCCATTACCAAAAGTAAAGAGACCTGTAAAATAATTCTGTAGGTTGTAGTATTGAAAGGATACCGCTTGTGAAAGGGTGAAAAAATCATCAGGAACACGTAGTCTTTTAGCAAGACCTACCGTAATACTACTGATTTGAAAAGATTGACTTTTATCAGCTCTCTGTGTGAAAAAGTCGTATCTGAACTGATTGGTTCTTGAAAGCGAAGTAGAAAATTGAACCGGTTGTCTTCCTCCAAGCCAAGGCTCAGAAAACGAAAAACTATAGGTGTTGTAAAATTGACTTGCCTGCAAACGAAGACTAAGCGATTGACCATCTCCAGAAGGTACGGGTTTGTATGACTTTTTATCAAAAATATTCCGCATCGAAAAGTTGTTGAACGACAGACCAAGCGTACCGATAAAGCCACCACCGCCATAACCGCCTTGGAGCTCAATTTGACTAGCACCAGATTCTTGTAATCCAAATTCAATGTCAACAGTACCTGCATTGGGATCAACGTTTTTAAAATCGGGATTGATTTGTTCTGCATCGAAAAATCCAAGTTGCCCTAATTCTCTAACAGTACGAACAACCTTGTCTTTACTATAAAGTTCTCCGGGTTTGGTTCGCAATTCTCTAAAGATCACATGGTCATTGGTTTTGTCGTTTCCAATTACCGTGATCTTGTTGAAGGAAGCCAGTTTTCCTTCGGTCACTCGGATTTCAAAATTAATGGTATCGTTTTCTGCACTTACCTCAACGGCGTTGATGTTAGAAAAAAGATAACCACTATTTTGATATAAATTAGTGATGTCGTTACTATCTGGTTTAGTGTCGTCTGCAATTCGTTTCTTCAAAAGAACACCGTTATATGTATCTCCTTTTTTGATTCCTAAAACGGAAGCAAGAACTCTATTAGTGTAGGCAGCGTTTCCAAGGTATTTGATGTCTCCGAAGTAATACTTATTCCCTTCTTCAATTTTTAACTTAATCGCAAGGTCGGTATTGTCTGCATCGATTATGGTGTCTGAAATAACACGCGCATCTCGATACCCCTTTTCCTTGTAAAAATCTATTAGTGAGGTTAAATCTTCTTGATAGTCTTTACTGATGTATTTTGATTTTTTCCAAAAACGGAAAATATTTTTCTTCTTAGTATTTTTAAATTGTGCAACTAGTTTATTAGCACTAAACTTCTCAACACCCTCAAAGTCAATCGATTTTATTTTTACGCGATTTCCTCGGTCGATATTCACGACCATTTTCAATACGTTTTGTGTAGTAGAATCTGGAATTGTATTTAGCACTACCTTGGTGTTGAGGTAACCTTCTTTTTTGTATTTATTTACAATATAGTTTTTGGTGTTGGTTAAAAAACTTTCGGAGAGTTTTTTCCCTTTGGTCAATTCAGTATCCTTTATCAAAGATTCTGCTTTATTTTTTTTAACACCAACAATTTTGACGTCCGAAAGCGTAGGTAATTCTTCAATCTCAATTTCGAGTGTAATGAGATTTCCATTGATTTCCGCTATATAAAAATTGATATCGCTAAAAAGATCTAGATTCCATAGCTTTTGGATTACCGAACTGATTTTTTCTCCTGGAACTTGAATGGATTGTCCTTTACGCAGCCCACTATATGAAACTACAGTTTTAGCACTAAAGCTTTTCAGTCCAGTCACTTTGATGGAGTCAATTGTGTATTTTTTCGATGCTGTATACGCTGAAGGCGCTGCTGCTGGGACTTGAGCGTTAACGGCTGTTCCACCCAATAGCATAACTAACGATATAAATACTAGTAATATGTTGTTATAAGAAGGCTTAAGCCTTGAGTTGTTCGCTTGTTTTTCCAAATCTACGTTCTCGTTTTTGGTAATTATGTATTGCTAGATGTAATTGTGATTCATCAAAATCGGGCCAAAGGACTTCAGAAAAGTATAACTCTGCATAGGCTATTTTCCAAAGCAAAAAGTTGCTGATTCTTTGCTCTCCACTGGTTCGAATTAATAAATCTACATCTGGTAAATTTTGCGTGTAAAGATGCTTATTTATTATGGTTTCATCAACATTTTCGGGAGAAATTATATTATTTTTAACTTTAACTGCAATCTCCTTAATCGCTTGAGTAAGTTCTTCTTTACCACCGTAATTCAAGGCTAGGGTAAGGGTCATCCTTGAATTGTTTTTGGTCTTTTCTATGGTCTCATTTAATTCAGTTTGAACTGCCTCTGGGAGCGCACTGAGATTACCCACAGCATTGAGGCGAATATTGTTCTGAACCATTTGATATAATTCTTTTCGTAATGATTTGACTAACAGCTTCATCAAAGTATTCACTTCTACTTGAGGTCGCTTCCAATTTTCAGTAGAGAAGGCAAAAAGAGTAAGGTTTTGAATTCCCAAACGTGCCGATTCTTCAACAATTTTTTGAACGGCTTCGACTCCGTTTCGGTGACCATAAAGCCGGTTCTGTCCTTGAGCTTTTGCCCAACGTCCATTACCATCCATTATGATGGCAATATGTGCGGGTATGTTAGTTCGTTCAATGTTCATTATTTTTCTTTACAATAACAGGGCAATCGCCCAAAGGTAAAACTTAATGTTAAACCAGTAAAAACATACCAGTCATTATTATACAATGCTCCGTGTTTATAATTTGGATTTGCTTCGAATGCATCGACTGGATTGCTGCCGTCTAGATTGTCTGTCAGCGCATACCGTGCTCCGATCTCAAAGCCAAGGACAAATTGTGGACTTAATTTCGCTTTCATTCCTAGGGTGAGGGGGATCGAAAATTCAAGATCTTTATCGTATTCGGTTATGGTCAAAGGCTGATTTCGATCAATGTAAAACAAATTATAACGAAAATAGTTCAATCCGAGATAGACATAAGGTGTTAGGTAACGTTCCTGATCGTGTAAGTTGAAATCAAAAAAGTTGAATTCTACTCCCGCAGAGAATTCCGTAATTTGATTCGTAACACTCAAGAATGTTCGAAAGCGGTTGAGGTCGTTTGTATAAAAATTCTTGTTCACTATCTTGGAATAGGAAAAACTCCCTCGAAAAGAATAGCGTGTTGTGATGTTGTATTTATATATGATTCCAAAGGCTGGCGCTTTTGTATTGATGAATTTTCGAGACCCAACATCACCAATAAGATTACTGCCCCCCAGAAACAGACCTACTTCATGCATTTGAGCATGAGAAATAAGCGGGAGGAACACCATACAACAAATAAGCAAAATTCTTTTCATCAGAATTTGGGAAACGCTAGTGTTTACAGATCATCCTAAAGAAGGATGCTTCAATACTCTAAACTGCGTTTTGATGAAAATATTGCCTAATTTCTGGTGTCAAACCCCCAGAAAAGTTTGTCGCGTAAGGTTTTGAAAAATGCATTGTCGTGAAGTTCGACGGTTGCAAGCGTAAAAGGAGCTTTTTTTACTTGAATGCAGGTCTCTTGATTGACCGTTATGATTCTCGAATCCAAAGAAAGTAAGTGGTCTTCACCACGTCCAGTAACCTCCAATTCTATGGTGGTGCTGTTGGGTATAATAAGTGGCCGTATGTTGAGGTTGTGTGGCGCTATTGGCGTAAGAACAAAGCCTGCTGTTTGAGGCGACATGATGGGTCCACCGCTACTAAGCGAGTAGCCCGTTGATCCCGTTGGAGTAGAAATGATTAGTCCATCGGCCCAATAAGTTGTCAAAGGTTCATTGTCTAGGCGGGTATTGACACTAATCAAAGAGGCGGTATTTTTACGATTAACACTTATTTCGTTTAAGGCATAGGGGAAGGAATCAATCGCTTCATTAGCTTCAGGGAGTTTTACTTCCAAAAGACTTCGATGGATGATGGAGTATTTGTTTTCCCACAATTGCTTTAAACCAACATTTAAAGATTCTTTTTGTAGACTGGTCAGAAAACCCAACCTTCCTGTATTGATTCCAAGAATGGGTACATTACTGTCTTTTACGGTCATAATTGCTCTAAGCATAGAGCCATCGCCGCCTATGCAAAACAAAAAATCGGTATCAAGGGGAAGGGATTCAAAAACAGATGCATACGAAGCCATGTCGGGGTCTTCCAAGAAATGTTCCATTTCATAGTCTACCAGAACCGTCACTTTTCGTTCGAGTAAATGCTCAATTACACCTTGTGCATATCCTCTGGAGTTTTCATTTTGAAATGGGCAGATAACCGCAATCTTCATAACGCTGTCTTTACTTCAAAAGTACAAAAACTTATGTACTACTTCGCCTACATTTTTTAAAGGTCATATTCTCGAACAATCTCTTGGGATTCGTTGAGGGAAGTTTGTAGTTTTACAAAAAAAAGAATGACCAAGCTCAGTGTTAATATCAACAAAGTGGCTACACTTCGTAACTCAAGAGGTGGTAATGCCCCAGACCTATTGAAAGTAGTGACCGATTTGCAATCGTATGGTGCAGAGGGTATTACAGTTCACCCTCGTCCAGACCAACGTCATATTCGATATGCCGATGCGCATGCCCTACCCAAGGTTGTGACCACAGAATATAATATTGAAGGAAACCCAATCCCAGAGTTTGTTCAAATGGTGTTGGAGATTCGCCCAACTCAGGTTACTTTGGTTCCCGATGCTGTTGATGCATTAACTTCTAATGCAGGTTGGGACACCCATGCCAATCTAGATTTTTTAAAAAGCGTAATCCAAGACTTTAAAGCAGCAGGAATACGAACATCTATCTTTGTTGACCCCGATATCCGTATGATCGAGGGCGCCGTTGCTACAGGAGCTGACCGAATTGAATTATATACCGAAGCCTTTGCAGACGGATATGCTTCAAATGCTGAAAAAGCAATAGTTCCCTACGTACAAGCTGCAATCCGTGCTAACGAACTGGGTTTAGGAATCAATGCAGGACATGACTTGAGTTTAGATAACATCAAATTTTTTGCTCAAAACATACCCCAGCTGTTAGAGGTTTCAATAGGTCACGCTTTGGTTTGTGAATCGCTCTACCTCGGATTTGAAAACGTAATTCCCATGTACCTTCAACGTTTGGCACAATGAAACTGTTACACAGTTTAATACTCGGCAATGGCGAGCGACATCTGATTGTTTTACACGGCTTTCTTGGTATGGGTGATAATTGGAAAACACATGCCAAAAGATGGGAATCTCAAGGGTGGTGTGTTCATTTGATTGATCAAAGAAATCATGGGCGAAGTTTTTGGTCAACAGAATTCAATTATTCGATCTTGGCAGCTGATTTAAAAACCTATTTAGATCATCATCAAATTCAAAAATGCACCCTGTTAGGCCATTCTATGGGTGGAAAAACTGCCATGTTTTTTGCAACTCAAAACCCAGAATACATTCACCAATTGCTTGTTGCGGATATAGCCCCCAAGTCCTATGCCTCTCATCACCAACAAATCTTAAACGGTTTAGCCTCTTTAGATTTTTCGACCCTTCAAACACGTACTGCTGTAGACCAAGCCTTGTCAGCTTACGTTCCAGAAGTTGGTGTAAGACAATTTTTATTAAAAAATATTTATTGGGTAGAAAAAAAACAACTTGGACTTCGGGTCAACATTGAAGTCTTAAAAGAAGCAGGGACAACCATTGGAGCAGGTTTGGAGCCTCATCAACAATTCGATGGTCCTACACTATTTCTAAGAGGACTTCAATCCGGTTATATTACTGATGAAGATCGCTTGACATTGCATCACCATTTTACAAATAAGCTTTTAAAAGATATAGAAAAAGCAGGGCATTGGTTGCATGCTGAAAATCCAACTGCTTTTTTGGAGGCTGTTGAGTCCTGGTGGGTGTAAAATTAAATTTTCACAGCATTTAATTAAAATGTGATAATCGACCACAAATTTAAATACTCCAATAAGAACCCTTAATTTAGCTCTATAAATGAACAATATGATTCGCTTTGCACAAAAAGAAGACATGTCTTCAGCTTTACGTTTGATTCAAGAATTGGCTGATTTTGAAAATGAACCGGATGCAGTTGTTGTAACAGAAAATGATCTTATACGCGATGGTTTTGGTCCTAATTCTATTTTTCATTGTTTGGTGGCCGAAGACGAGGGTAAGGTTGTTGGAATGGCGCTTTTTTATCCTCGATATTCTACGTGGAAAGGCCCAACCTTTCATTTAGAAGATTTAATTGTCACACAAAGTCAAAGAGGTAAAGGCTTTGGAAAAGATTTATACACAGCTTTTATTGCTTATGCAGCCGAAAAACAAGTGAAAAGAATTGAATGGGTAGTTTTGGACTGGAATACGCATGCAATGGATTTTTATAAAAGAAGTGGTGCAGCTGTTTTGGATGATTGGAAAACAGTTCAAATGGATGAACAGGCCATAGCGGCTTATGTAAAAGCATCCCATTAAGATTATTATATGAGAGTATTTAAATTTGGAGGTGCGTCCGTTAAAGATGCCGAAGGGGTTAAAAATGTTGCAGAAGTGCTTAAGAAGGTAGGGTATAAAGACACCCTTATTATTGTATCGGCAATGGGCAAAACTACCAATGCATTGGAGCTTGTTGTAGATCATTATTTTAACCATCCGGAAGAATTACCCAATGCTATTTTGGAATTAAAACAATTTCATTTACAAATTGTTGAAGCCCTTTTTGGGTCAGTTGCTGAACCAATCAACAACAGAGTTGGAGAGCTTGTTTTGGAATTGAAAAGTTTTTTTAAGCACAACAAATCAACGAACTACAGCTTTGTATACGACCAAGTCGTTGGTTTTGGAGAACTGCTTTCTACTTCAATCATCAATGCCTATTTGAATCATGTAAATATTCAATGTGAATGGCTTGATGCGCGTAAGTGTGTAAAAACAGATACTTACTATCGAGACGCTAACTTGAATTGGGAGTTGACGCAACAAGCAATCAATGAACAGGTTACAGGAAACAAATTGGTGATATCTCAGGGATTCATTGGGAGCGATGAAAATAACTTTACTACCACCCTAGGCCGCGAGGGATCGGATTATACAGCAGCAATTTTTGCGTACGCCCTCAATGCTGAGTCGGTAACTATCTGGAAGGATGTGCCGGGAGTTCTAAATGGTGATCCTCGTGTATTTGAAAACACAAAATTGTTGAATCAAATTTCCTATACTGAAGCGATTGAACTGGCTTTTTATGGGGCTTCCGTAATACACCCTAAAACATTACAACCTTTGCAGCGTAAAGAAATTCCGTTGTATGTTCGGTCGTTTGTCAACCCAGAAGGGGCTGGAACTTCGGTTTCAAGAGGAAAAACTCTCGAACCCCACATTCCCTGCTATATTTTAAAACCAAAACAAGTATTGATCCGATTGTCTTCTTTAGACTTTTCCTTTATGGTCGAAGACAATATCAGTGAAGTTTTTGCTCTACTTTATCAATACCAAATGCGGGTTGATTTAATTCAAAATTCTGCAATTAGTTTTTCAGTTTGTGTCAATAATAAGTACGACAGATTAGAGGAATTGCTTCAGATTCTTCGTTCCAAGTTTAAAGTAACTGTTTTTGAAAATGTAGACCTGTACACTGTACGTCATTTCGATTCAGAAGCCCTTAAAACAATTGAAGCACAAAAGGATAATATCTTACTAGAACAACGTGCCCAAGAAACCATTCAATATGTGGTAGAGAATTAAGCCTAGTTCAGATGGGTGTCTACAAAAGCTTTACAATAATTTTGTATTTCTAAACGCGTAGCTTCGAAAGCAGCTTCAATCTCAGTTTCAGTTCCTTTTAATTTCGAGGGGTCCGTAAAATTGTGATGTAATTTTAGCATTCCATTCCCAGTAAAAACAGGGCAATTTTCAGCGGCGTGATCACATACAGTCAGGATGTAGTCAAATGTGATGTTATCGTATTCCGAAACTAAATTAGAGGTGTTCTTCGAAAGGTCTATTCCTACCTCACTCATGGTCTTTATCGCTCTCGGATTTACCCCATGGGTTTCTATCCCGGCACTGTATACCTCCAATTTTTCTTTTCCAAAATGTTGCATAAACCCGTGTGCAATTTGACTTCTACACGAGTTTCCTGTACAGACAATTAAAATTTTCTTCATGATTTGTTTTTTAGGTTTGTTCCAAAAGCAGAACATATTTTTTCTGATATTATTTGCGCTAATTTGCTATGACTCTCCACGGTCCAACCTGCTACATGAGGACTGAGTATTACCTTTTCTGAGCCGAGTAAATATGAAAAACTGGGGTTATCTTTTTGTGCCTTAAATATATTTTCAAAGGAACTGCTCTCATATTCGAGAACGTCCAGTCCAGCTCCAAGAACTTTATTGTTTTTTAATCCGGCTACCAAAGCATCGGTAACTACTGCACTTCCTCGAGCAGTGTTGAGTAACCAAAAATTATGTTTCATTTGGTTGATGAATTTCGTGTTTATCATTCCAGCAGTCAGCGGAGTTTGAGGGGTGTGTAAACTCAGTACATCTGCAGTTGCTTGAATTTCCTCAAGAGAAACTTGAGTAGCTATTCCATCTTCTTCCATCGGGAGGATATCATAATAAATCACTTGCTTTACATCAAAGCCCTGTAGTTTTTTAGCAAAACTTTTTCCCATGGTTCCATAGCCAATGATGCCAATGGTTTTTCCTTCAAGTTCAAGCCCACGATGTTCTTCGCGCAACCAGTTTCCTTGTCGAATGCTCTGGTTGCTAAGCTGTAATTTATTGAATAGAGAAAGCAGCATGCCCAACGCATGTTCTCCAACGGCATTGCTATTACCTAGGGGAGCTGCAAAAAGTTGAATACCTTTTTCGTCTGCTTTTGCTAGGTCTATATTTTCTACTCCAGCACCCACCCGACCAATAAATTTTAAGTTAGTTGCCCGGTCTAAAAATGCGGCATCAAGAGGGAAACGACTTCGAATGATTACGCCTTCGAATTGGTCTATCCGTTTAAGAATTTCTTCTTTGGAATCCTTATATGCCAGGGTGTTTTTAAATCCAGCCTGAGCTAAATTATCTAATAAAAGCGGATGATTTTCATCTACATGAAGCACGTGCATACATTCGACCTTAAAATTCTAAAAAAGTTTGAGCAATGTAAAAGAAGAGATAGATTCCAAAAATATCGTTGGAGGTAGTAATGAATGGTCCTGTTGCAATTGCAGGGTCAATACCTCTTTTATTGAGGATGATGGGGACAAAAGTCCCGATCAAAGCAGCAACAATAATAACGCCCATCATGGAGCCAGCTACGGTTAAACTTAGGACTAATTCTTGACCCATAATCCAACCAAAAATGATAAGAACAACAGCTAAGAAAAAACCATTGATAAGACTTAAACCAACCTCTTTGAGTAGTCTATTGATTAGTGATCCTTTTACAACATCGTTTGCCAGACCTTGCACAATAATAGCAGAAGATTGTACTCCAACATTTCCAGCCATCGCCGCAATCAATGGGGTGTAAAAAAACAAACTTCTTACCCGGGGTTGTGTCATGATCGTTTCAAAGTCTTTTAGAATAAAAACACTTCCCAAGCCACCGAGTAAACCTAAAAACAGCCAAGGCAAACGAGCTTTGGATAATTCAAAAATTGTATCATTCGCTTCTACATCATTCGAAATACCTGCGGCTAACTGATAGTCTTTATCGGCTTCTTCTTTGATTACATCAACAATATCATCGATGGTAATCCTTCCCAGAAGCTCTTGTTTGTTGTTTACAACTGGAATAGCTTCTAAATCGTATTTGGACATGATTTTAGCGACCTCCTCGACGTCTTCTCCCACGTCGACAAAGTCAACCTTTGGGATATAAATATCTTTTACTTTTGCCTTAGAATTTGCAGTCAAAAGGTCCTTTAAAGAGAGCCTTCCGATGAGTTTGTTTTTCGTATTTACAACATAGATCGAATGTACACGAGTAACATATTCGGCTTGTGCGCGCATCTCGTTTACACATTTGAGTACACTGAGGTCTTCTTGAACTTTCACTAATTCTTTAGCCATAAGTGCCCCAGCAGTATTCTCTTCATAGGTCAATAACTCTCGAATATCCTTCAAGTGTTCACTGTCAGAAATTTCGGACATTACTTTTTCTTGCCTTTCTTCTGGGAGTTCAGCAATTAGGTCAGCTGCGTCATCCGTATCCAGCTCTTCAATCTCCTCTGCAATTTCTTTAGCGGAAAGTTGAATTAAGATTTTCTCTCTAAAGTCTTCGTCAATTTCAGCTAAAGCATCTGCTGTTTTTTCACTGTCGAGAAGTTTAACCAGATATACAGCATCATCAATGGAAAGACTTTCGGCTATTTCGGCAATATCTGCGTAATGGACATCAGCCAGTTTAAAGATCAATTTTTTGTCTGCTCGTTTTTCAACAAGAGATTTAATGAGCTCTAAAGTGTCTTTATCAAGAAGAAATTTGGCCATCTTCGATTTTTTGAGTCAATGCTATAAAATCGTCTCCCGAAAGTTTTTCGGGTCGTAGGTCAAAGATACTATCTTCTGTAATATTTATGGGTAGTTGTAGTGTTTTTAAACTGTTACGAATAGTTTTTCTTCTTTGTTGAAAACTCATTTTTACAATTTTAAAAAGAAGTTGTTCGTTACAGGGGAGGGTATAATTTTCTTTTCGCCTGAGTGTAAGTACCCCAGAATCTACCTTTGGCGGTGGACTGAATACATTGGGAGGGACTGTAAACTCATAAGTAGCAGTATAGAATAGTTGTGCTAAAACTGACAATATTCCATATTTTTTTGTTCCAGGGGGTTCACAAATACGTTCTGCAACTTCTTTTTGAAACATCCCTGAGAAAAAAGGGATTTGTGCTCTATTTTCAATCGTTTTAAAAACAATTTGTGTCGAGATATTATAGGGGAAATTCCCAATGATTGCAAAAGGCTCTTTGTCAAAGAGATTCTCTAAGTTATATTCTAAAAAATCACCCTCGATTATGTTCTGGTGTTGAAGTGGGTATTTGTTTTTAAGGTAGACTATTGAATCTCGGTCAATCTCGATGAGGTGAACATTGCCTTTTTCGAAAGGCAGGTATTGGGTGAGAACACCCATTCCTGGGCCTATTTCAAGTACTTTTTCGAAGGTGTCAAAGCAAAGCGTTTGGGCGATCTTTTCTGCAATGCTGAGGTCTTTTAAAAAATGTTGGCCTAGTTTTTTTTTGGCACGTACCGCTTTCATTAAAGGACAGTTATTTGTTCCAGTTCTGTTCTAAACGATAGTATGCGCTCGCCAAATTTATCAAGTGCCTGTTTTTTGAGTCGATCAGCATCAGCTTTCTGGTAGTTTTCAAATTCAGCTCTGCTGTTGCAATGGTATTGAGTAGCATAGCTAGTACCCCCCAATTCATCTTCTGTGATAACCTTAAAGATTATGGCTTTCTTGAATTTCCCAGTTTGTATCATTTGTGGGATATGTTCTATATTCATCCACTCCAGCCACTGATTTTCAATGCTAGGTTCTACATGTGTGGTTACGTTGTATATAAACATAAAATTGTTTTAGGAGATCAAATCAAAACCGGTGTAGGGAATAAGTACTTTCGGGATTTTAATTCCTTCTGCTGTCTGACAATTTTCAAGTATTCCGGCAAGTACTCTTGGAAGTGCTAATGAGCTTCCATTAAGGGTATGCACCAAATGTTTACTTCCGTCTTTTTCTTTGTATCTCAAATGTAAACGCTCCGACTGAAAACTTTCGAAAGTAGAAACGGAGCTAATCTCTAGCCAGCGATCTTGAGCGGTCGAAAACAATTCAAAGTCATAGGTCAATGCAGAAGTAAAACCTAAGTCTCCAGCGCATAGTCTAAGAATTCGATACGGTATTTCAAGTTCAACAAGAATGTCCCGAATGTGGTCTACCATTGCGGTAAGTGCGGCTTCAGAATGTTCAGGTTTTTCTAAACGAATAATTTCAACTTTGTCAAACTGATGCAAACGATTCAATCCGCGGACATGAGAACCATAGCTTCCTGCTTCTCTTCTGAAGCATGGAGTGTAACCCGTTAGGCAGATAGGAAGTTGTTTTTCGTCTAAAAGTTCATCCCTAAAAATATTGGTAAGCGGAACCTCTGCTGTAGGGATTAAGTATAAATCATCACCCGTTACATGATACATTTGGCCTTCTTTGTCGGGTAATTGTCCCGTTCCATATCCAGAAAGCTCGTTAACTAAATGGGGTACTTGGGTTTCTTGATATCCTGCAGCTGAGTTTTTATCTAAAAAATAATTGATCAGCGCACGTTGCAAACGAGCACCCTTACCCGTATACACAGGAAAGCCAGCACCCGTTATTTTACTTCCAAGCTCGAAGTCGATGAGGTTGTATTTTTTAGCTAGTTCCCAATGCGGTAAAGCATCACTAGAAAGAGCAGGGATAGTACCACCACGTTCAGTTTCAACATTATCTTCTTCGCTTGTTCCAGCCGGAACAATGTCTTTAGGGGTGTTTGGAATTTGAAGACGAAATGCGCGTAATTGGACTTCGGTTTCTTGCAGCACTTCTTGTAAGTTTTTTGAACTATTCTTAAGAGTAGCCGAGCGCTCCTTTAAGCCTTGAGCTTTTTGAGCTTCACCATTCTTGAAGAGTTGCCCGATTTCTTTTGCAAGACTATTGGCCTCCGCAAGTTGCTGGTCCAGATCTGTTTGTGTTTTTCTTCGAACTTCATCCAATTCAAGTAATTGATCGATAAGATCAACATCCTTGAAATTTCTTTTTTCAAGCGCTTTTAAAACGGCTTCTTTATGTTCTCTGAGGTATTTTAATTGTAGCATAAGTCCAATTATATCGTATTACAAAGGTATTGTTTTCAGGTTAGTCTTCTGATTTTTCAGAATCAAATAACCCCATGCAGATTTTTTTATCTTCTTGAAGTTGTTTTTGAAGTGCTTCTAAGGAATCAAATTTTTGTTCTTCTCTGAGTTTGGTTCGTATTTCTATAGCCAAAGTTTGTTGGTAAATGTCGTTATCAAACTCGAAAAAATGAACTTCTATGGTTCTGTTATCACCCCCCACGGTTGGTCGAACTCCAATATTCATCATTCCAAAAATATGTTTTCCATCAATTACCGATTGAATGCGATAAACTCCGTTGGGTGGGCAAAGTTTGTAGGTTTCTTTTATTTCAATATTGGCCGTTGGAAAGCCAATTGTTCGCCCTAAACCAGCCCCTTTGGATACAGTCCCTGTAAGTAAATAAGGTCTGTTTAAGTAGGTGTTAACCCGTTCTATATCCCCTTCGATTAAGGCGGTTCTTATTTTTGTAGAACTAATGTTTACCGATGAAATTTCTTGGGCAGGAATTTCTTCTACTTCAAAGTTATAGACTGAACTGAACTGATGTAAGTCTTGAATTGACGCTTCTCGATTTCTGCCAAAACGATGGTCGTACCCAATGATTACTTTCGATATTTTAAAGGTGTTGACCAGTAAATCTCTTGTAAACTCCAATGGAGTTAATCTAGAAAATTCTTTAGAAAAAGGATGAATAACCAGTATATCAATACCTAAAGAAGCAAGTATTTTTTGTTTTTCTTCGAGTGTGTCGATTAGCTGTATAGAACTGTCTTTTTGTAAAACCATTCGTGGATGTGGGAAAAAAGTAAGAACTACGGCTAGGTGGCCTTTTTCTTTTGCTTGGGAAACTAAATTGCGAATGATTTTTTGATGTCCAATATGAACGCCATCGAAGGTTCCAATGGTCAGAAGACTCGGTGTGTCTTCTTTATAATTCTCAATGTCAGATACAATTTTCACTAAAAACAGCTGTATTTTGATATGCGCTACAAAACTATGATTTTTAGACTTAAATAAAGGCTATAATTATTGTATGTTTGGAATAGAATCAAAATTTAATTCCTTTTTGTGAAAAGTCGTTTCACCTTATTTTTATTTTTTCTGGCAATTTCATTTTCTGTAAATGCCCAAGATCTTTGGATTTTTGAAAACGATTCTCCGGGACTTTCAAAAGGAATGCGTTTCGACAGTAACAACCCTATCCAAACAGTATCATTAGATCGAAGCCAACTGGATGCTTTTATCACTAAAATTGATTCACAATCGAGCTTTTTAAAAACTGAGCAAATCACCATTGTTTTTCCAAACGAGTTTGGTCAGTCTGAAAAATTCAGTGTACGCAACGCAGCTCTTCTTTCTTCTAAACTATCGGAAAAGCACTCAAACATTAAAACCTTTGTTGGAACAAGTTTATCTCGAAAAAATGTTGGTATTCGTTGGAGTGTTTCTCCTATGGGAGTAAATGCAATGATTGATTCCCCTGAAGGGCAATTTTTTGTACAACCGGATCGGACTGGGGGTAAAAATAAACACCTTTTTTATAAACGAGGCGGCACTCTTTACGATGATTTTGAACCCTTGAATTGCTTGGTTACTGAAGATAAAACTACTAAAAAAAGTGCAACTCAAACCAAAGTTCAACGCAAACAAACTTCGAAATCTTCTTCTGATCAAACCCTAAAAACATATCGAATTGCGGTTTCTGCTACAGGAGAATTTACCCAGTATTGGGGAGATGATGATGATACAAATGGGACTAACAAAGAGGATGCTTATGCTAAGATAATTAGTACAATTAACCGAATCAACCAGGTTTTTCAAATTGATTTGGGAGTGCAACTTCAATTAGTTTCTGATGTAAACTTGTTGTTTGACGACCCCGATACAGATCCTTACGGAGATGATTTTAATGATGAGATTCAAGAAGTACTTACCGATTCAATAGGAGAGGTGAACTACGATTTAGGACATTTGTTTGATTTTGGAGTTCCCGATGGGAATGCCGGGTCAGTAGGTAATGTCTGTCGAGATGGATTTAAAGGCTCAGCCTATACGTCTCATCCTTTTGTTGATACCACAGAAATAGGAGCTTTTTTGAACGATTATTTTGACATTGACTTTGTTGCACATGAAATTGGGCATCAATTTGGAGGGTATCACACCTTTTCATTTGAAACGGGCGTAGCCGGAGTAAATAGTGAGCCTGGAAGTGGATCAACTATTATGGCTTATGCTGGTGTAACGGCAGAAGACAATGTTCAGAATCATAGTGATCCTTATTTTCATTACAACAGCATTAAGAACATTCAAGACTATTTGGCCAGAAACAGCTGCCAAGTGTCTACTCCAATAACAAATCAGCCACCACATGTTTCTGCTGGGCAAGAAGTAAGCATTCCTATTGGTACAGCCTATACATTAGAGGCTATTGCTTCTGATCCAGATGATGATGCACTGACCTATTGCTGGGAGCAATTGAATAGCGGTTTAGTGACGCGCGATAATTTTGGTCCTTATAATCAGTCGGGATCAAGCAATCGATCTTTTCCCCCTACCAATTCCCCAATCCGTACGGTCCCATCAATGTCCAGGGTTTTAGCCAATCAATTGATTCAAACGAATCCACGGTTTCCAAACGACTGGCAAACAGTTTCTTTGGTCGGGAGAACGCAGCTTTGGGGCGTGACCGTTCGTGACCGATCAGAAACAAGTGCTTCTGGTGTAGGTCAGACCGATCAAGACACAAGAATAATAAATGTAATAGAACGTGCTGGTCCATTCGAGATAAGCTCGCCTGTATCCAATACGATAACTTGGCAAACAGGGGCACATGAAGTGATCTTATGGGATGTTGCAAATACCGATCAAGCTCCAATCAATACACAAACGGTATCGATTTATTTGTCTTCAGATAATGGTCAAAATTTCGACACCCTTTTGGTCTCAAATACTTTGAATGATGGTCGCTTTGACTTTGTTGTGCCTCCCAACATCAATTCTACAAATGTTCGAATAAAGATTGTTCCAGACAATGGAATTTATTTTGCAGTGAACAATGATCGCTTTAGTATTTTAGAGCGCCCCTTCGCAACCCCTTTTCAGGTACTTTCTAAAACAGCTTGTGATCTTGAACCCGTATCATTTGATTTTATACTCAATCGATACCAAGAATTTGAAGGCGCGGTAGACCTTACTTTAATTAATGTCCCAGATGGAATTACGTATTCGATTAATACGGTTTCATCTACAGCGGATCAGCAACAAGGAACCATTAGTTTTACGAAAACATCCAATATAGCTCCTGGTATTTATACAATGACTTTAGTTTCAAGCGCAGGATCTTCCGAAGCCCAGCAAATTTTTCAGTATATCCACCAACAAAGCACGGTACAGACTCCAACCGGATTGAGTCCGAATGCATCTGACGATCTTCAGTTGATAAAGCCAGTTTTGAGCTGGGAATCCGATGAAAATGTGGATCAATATACTGTTGAATTGTCCTTGTCCAATACCTTTGATTCGATTGTCGTTTCAACAACGACTAAAGAATCAAACTTCACTCCTTTAGAAAATCTTGCAAGTGAAACAAGGTTCTATTGGCGGGTCAAAGGAAGGAATTCATGTGGAGAAAGTAACTATTCAGAAGTTCAAAACTTCACAACTGATTTTCTCGATTGTAGTCCAATCGGTGCAGTAAACCTCCCCAGAAACCTAATAGACGCAGGTTCAGGTAAAAGTGGTATTACGTTTGCTGATGTTTATATGGCGAATGATTCTGTTATAAGTGATGTCAATATCGAAGTGAGTATTCAGCACACCTACTTGTCCGATATGATCCTTACACTAGTTGCACCTGATGGAACAGAAGTTATATTGGCCAGAAATATTGGAGGGGCACGCTCAAATTTAGTAAATACTGTTTTCGACCAAGAGGCAATCAATTTGATTGAAGATGGTTCAGCACCCTATACAGGATCATTTGTCCCAACGGGTGACTTGACTGTTTTTAATGGACAATCTTCCTTTGGAATATGGCGATTAAAAGTCGAAGATGTTGGACCGCAAGACACCGGAAGAATTATACTTTTTAACATTAGTTTTTGTGTCAATGGAACTATCCTAGAAAATGATGATCCTGATTTATTACCGAACGCTACGGATAATTGCCCGCTTATAGCGAATCAAGATCAAGCCGATTCGGATGCCGATGGACGAGGGGATTTATGTGACGTCGACACCTTTAATAATTTCACCCTATCAAAGATTGATGAAACCTGTGTTTCGAGAAATAATGGTGCAATTCAAATTAGCGCAACTGCACTTGCCGATTATACGATTCAAGTTACTGGCCCAAATGGATTTTCGAATGCCTACACCTTTACAACGAATCTTCTGAATATCCCAAACCTTGAAAGTGGAGACTATCTCATTTGTATTGGTGTGGAGGACGACCCAAGTTTCGAACGATGTTTTACAGCTTCAATTGAGGAACCTGAGCCTTTACAGGTTACTTCTTTTGTGAATGAAAGCGATTTGAGTTTATCCTTATCCCTCCAAGGAGCAGCTCACTACAATCTTACTATAAACAATCGAGAAACAAGGATCCAAGGCAAGTCACAAATCAACTTACCTTTGAGAAAAGGATTGAATACAATCGAAGTTACTTCAGATTTAAGTTGTCAGGGCTCTTTTAAAAAAGAGCTGTATATAGCTACGGACTCTGTGTTATTTCCAAATCCAGTTCAAGAGGAATCCTATGTTTTGATTGGAGGTACTGTTTCCGCAATTCAGTACACCATCTATGATATACAAGCTAATATTCTTTTAGATAAAAAAGTTCAACTTCAAGGGAGCGACAGGAAAATTCCAATTAATATGAGTTTGTTGCCTAGTGGAAATTATTTGTTAAAAATACGCAGTACTCAGAACGAAGAAACCCTAAAATTCATCAAGCAATGAAAAGGAGGTTGCAAACATCAGTATTAATTCTTACAGCTGTACTTTTTTGTACCTGCTCAAAGCCCTCAATACCTGAGCCCGGAGCTGCAGTATTGACGGCTCCTGAAAATAGTAATACATGCCTGCCAATTTTTACAACAGATACACAAGGAGTTGTCAGTTTTGTTTGGGAAGAAGCACAAAATACAGATTCGTATGAAGTTGTTGTTCGGAACAGTACTACACAATCAGAACAAAGGAAGTCTGTTGATTTAACAAATACAACGATTACATTAGACCGAGGAGTTCCTTATAGTTGGTGGGTAGTTTCTTCTTCAGAAGCAAGTACTGTAAATACAAAAAGCGCGGTATGGAGTTTTTATTTGGAGGGCCTACAGCAAGAACGTTTTTTACCCTTTTCAGCACAATTAAATAATCCTCAAGATGAACAAGACGTTACTTTGTCATCGGGATATGCAAACCTACAATGGACTGGTTCAGATTTAGACAATGACATTGCGTACTATCAAGTGTATATTGGCACAGATGCTGCTCAGTTGAGTCTAGTTCAAGACAACCAAATAGCGTCAAGTTATTCAGCCTTGTTGGAAGTTGGACAAATGTATTTCTGGCAAATTATTACAGTAGACCAGCGCAGAAATAAATCGCAATCGGCAATTCAAAGTTTTACAACTTCCTAAGAACCGTTGAACTGATTCATAGCTGCTTGTATTCCTTGGGAAACAAAAGATAAAATTTGTTCTTTTGTTTTCTTTATTCTCAACGGCATCGCATCGAGTTCTTGCTCGGACCATTTCCCCAACACAAAGTCTACCGTATTGTAACCCTTTTCGTCACTTTGGATACCAAAACGAATACGAGGATAATTTGGAGTATTCAGTTGTGCTTGAATGTCTTTAAGACCGTTATGTCCTCCGTCACTCCCTTTAGGTTTTAAGCGGATTGTACCAAATGGCAAGTTTAAATCATCGGTTATTATAAGGATGTTTTGCAGCGGGATGTTTTCTTTTAAAGCCCAATAGCGGACTGCCTTCCCACTCAGATTCATCAAGGTTGATGGTTTTAGCAAAAGCATTGATTTACCTTTGAATCGAGTTTTACAAACCGCTCCATAGCGTAGGTCTTCGAAAGTTAAATCACGCTCTTCTGCGAAACTATTCAAAACCTTAAATCCAATATTATGTCTGGTGTTGTAATAAGGAGCACCAATATTGCCTAGGCCAACAATTAAAAATTTTTTCAAAGGGTCTTCTTTTGGTTTATCCGTTCGTTTAAAAAGTCTCTTTATGTAATTCATCTATTAATAAAGTATAAAGATAAAAAAAAGCATCTGTTGGAAACCAACAGATGCTTTTTATAAACGATACTAGGAAGGTGCTTATTCAGCAGCTTCTGTAGATTCTTCTTGTTCAGTTTCAGCTTCTTCGACATCAGCTTCTTTTATAGCTGCTCTTGAAGTTCTAACCTGACAAATAACTGTGTTGTCTGGGTGAACAAAAGTAAAGTTTTCAGATTCGATTGAAGAAGTAAATAATTTATCTCCTAATTCAAGAGCCGAAATGTCAGCGATGATTACATCGGGAAGATTACTTGGCAAAGCGCGTACACGAAGTTTACGCTTGTTAAGAACCAACGTTCCACCGCTAATAAGTACACCAGGAGCTGCTCCTTGTAATTCTACTGGAATGTTCATGGAAATTTCTTTATTCTCTTTTAACTCGTAAAAGTCAACATGAAGAATTCGATCAGTTAATGGGTGGAATTGAATGTCTTGTAGAATTGCATTGACGGTTGTTTTGTCGTCAAGCTTAAGCTCCACTGTGTGTGCATTTGGAGTATAAACGAGTTTGCTGAAATCTAGTTCTTTCGCTGCAAAATGTACGGCATTGTTTTCACCGTATAAAACGCAGGGAACCATACCAGCATTACGTAAGGCTTTTGTTGCTTTCTTGCCTACGCTTTCTCTTTTTGATCCGTTAATTGTAATTGATTTCATTGGTATTTATTTATTGATTTAAACTATAAACTTCGAACTAATTGATTTGTTTTCATGAACCTCACGCATGGTACTTGCGAAAAGATCTGCACAACTCAATACTTTTATTTTTGGGCTTTGTTTTTTTGCAGGAATAGAATCAGTAACGATCAACTCTTCGAGTAAGGAGTTCTCGATACGCTCATAAGCATTTCCAGAAAGTAGTGCATGCGTACAAATTGCACGAACCGAAAGGGCACCTCGTTCGCGCATAACCTCTGCTGCTTTGGTTAGTGTACCAGCTGTATCAACCATATCATCCACAAGAACCACATTCTTGCCTTTAACATCTCCAATTAATTCCATGTGAGAAATTACATTTGCTTTTTCACGTTGCTTGTAACATATTACAACATCGCTTTTAAGAAACTTAGAATATGCATAAGCTCTTTTAGAACCCCCCATATCCGGAGAAGCAATTGTTAGATTTTCTAGGTTCAATGATTTTACATAGGGTACAAAAATCGTAGATGCGAATAAGTGATCTACTGGCTTTTCGAAGAACCCTTGAATCTGATCCGCATGTAAATCCATGGTGATGATTCGAGTTGCTCCGGCAGCTTCAAGAAGGTTTGCAATCAGTTTAGCTCCAATTGGAACTCGTGGCTTGTCTTTTCTATCCTGACGCGCCCATCCAAAATAGGGCATCACGGCTGTTATGTGACGAGCAGAAGCTCTTTTGGCTGCGTCTATCATTAAGAGAAGCTCCATTAAGTTTTCTGAACTCGGATGTGTAGATCCTACTAAAAAAACTCGAGACCCACGAACCGATTCCTCAAAGGAAGGTTGGAATTCGCCATCACTGTAATGTGAGAAGGCAACCTTGCCCATGGGGATTCCAAATAGTGTTGCAATTTCTTTTGCAAGGACTTCGCTTTGGGTACAACTAAAAATTTTTGCTTCTGTTTTCACGTAACCTAATTTGTTGTTCAACATTATTTTAGGGAATGCAAATTTATAAATAATTTTAGGTCTGCCACTCTTTAATGCGATTATTTTAGGTAGAAGAAAATTATTTTCTACTTTTGTCATCCGATAGCCTCGATGGCGGAATTGGTAGACGCGCTGGATTCAAAATCCAGTTCTTTCGGGAGTGTGGGTTCGATTCCCACTCGAGGTACAGATTTAAATTTAAAACCCCTGATATTCAGGGGTTTTTTGGTTTATAAGTAGAACTTAACCTACCTTGTTTTTTTAATTATTATTTTTTCTATAAATCAAAATTAATCGTTTAGTTTTCAATTAAATATTTTTAATTACTCGTAAACCAAAAACATTTTTCTCTAAAAACCTTGAGTCAAATAAAAATTATGTACATTGGTAAACCAATTTGGTAATCCAATTATTATGAACAGACAGATCGTATTAAAAATCGCCCTTTTATTCTTTCTTTTTATTGGCAAAGTGTCAGCCCAAGATCGAGTTAGGGTCGAATCCGTTGAAGCATTCAATAATGCCGTTTCTCAAGCACAACCTGGTACAACTATTGTGTTAGCCAATGGTGTATGGCAAGATGCTGAACTTCTATTAGAAGGAAAAGGAACCGCAGATGCACCCATTAAGCTTACAGTTGAAGAAAAAGGAAAAGTAACCTTAGAGGGACAGTCTTATCTTCAGATTGCAGGAGAATTTTTGCATGTAGAAGGTTTAGTTTTTAAAAATGGATACACACCCACCAATGAAGTGATTTCCTTTCGTAAGAATAGTAAACAACTAGCTAATAACTCCCGTTTATCTAACTGTGTAATCGATAATTATTCTAATCCAGAACGCCACGAACAAGACAGTTGGGTTGCGCTTTATGGAAAAAACAATCGAGTAGATCACAACCATTTTGAAGGAAAGGGAAATCGTGGTGTCACTTTGATTGTTCGACTTAATTCGAAAGAAAGTATTGAAAACAATCATGTTATTGAGTCCAATTACTTCGGGCCTCGTCAGAATCTGGGATCTAATGGAGGTGAAACCCTGCGAGTGGGTACCAGTCATTTTTCCATGGAAAAATCGAATACCCTTGTACAAGGAAACTATTTTGACCGTTGTGACGGTGAACACGAAATAATTTCTAACAAATGTGATCAAACTACCTATAAGAATAATGTGTTTTTTGAGAGTATTGGAACATTGACCATGCGACATGGAGATGAAACTTTGGTAGAAGGAAATGTGTTTTTGGGAAATCGAAAAAGAAATACGGGTGGGATTCGTGTCATCAACGGGCAACAAACGGTTCGTAATAATTACGGCTATGGATTGACGGGCTATCGCTTTAGAGGTGCTTTAGTCGTAATGAATGGTGTTCCCAATTCCCCTTTGAATCGGTATTTTCAAGTAGAGGATGCAGTAATTGAAAACAATGTTTTTGTCAATTCTGATCACGTTCAATTGTGTGCTGGAAGTGACGAAGAACGTTCTGCAACACCTGTTAACTCGACCTTTACAAACAATACATTTTATCTAGATAAGCCAAGTAAATTGGTTACCGTATATGACGATATCAGTGGTATAGCTTTTAAAAATAATCGAACCAATCATCCCATTAATCCTGATTTGTCAGAAGGATTTAAGGTTAAAAAAATGCGCCTAGTACAGGATAAGAATGGACTCTTGATGCCAGCCATTGGAAAAAAAATAATTAGTCCAAAGTTGGCTGATGTATTACCCACTAAAGAAAATACAGGTACTTCTTGGTATTCAAAAGAAGACAAACGTATTGCGTTTGAAAGCGGAAAAATTCATTCTGTTAAAGCTGGAGTGAATAAGCTGTTTGATGCAATTAAGAACTCAAACCCGGGCGATATTTTGGAATTAGCAGAGAGTGCGTCTTACGAATTGACCAAACTACCGTTGATTAAACACCCGCTAACCATTCGAGCAGCTGCAAATCAAAAACCGCTAATCTTATGGGAGAAGAAAGCAGCTTTTGACATTGTTAATGGGGGAGAGCTTCAATTAAAAGGATTGACTTTTGATGGAGAAAATGCGCCTGACGGGTCAGGTAATGCAGTGATTAGAACCAGTAAATATTCTATGAACAAAAACTACAGTATTAGAATTGAAGACTGCTCATTTGATAACTTAGATGTAAACCATTCTTTTGATGTGATTCGTGTATACAAGAACACTTTCGCAGATGAAATCCATATCGAGAATTCAACCTTCAATAACATTACTGGACATGTAATGGCGTTGGATCGTGAAACAGACGATGTAGGGATTTATAATGCAGAATACGTAACCCTCATCAATAATCACTTCTCCAATATTCAAGGTACTGTTTTGAGTTTACATCGAGGTGGGAAAGACGAAAGCACCTTTGGACCATTTTTATATCTAGATCATTGTACGTTTGACAATATTGGGTTCGGCTCTCGAAATAAATACAAGGCAGCGATCAACCTTTATGGTGTTCAAGATATTGTAATTAAGAACTCTGTCTTTACTAAAACGTACAAGATCAAAATGCATTTGGTTGTTGGCGAACCCATAGTGAATGTAAGTCATGTAAGACTTGAAGATTCGAATCAGATAGAAGTGAGCGGCGATCAAAAGTATTCAATTGGAAAGCTTTATACTGATGGAGACAATTCAAATATGTTCGGATCTGATAACAAAAAACTAGGCGTTCAAACCAAAAAATAAATACTTGAAAAAAGGAATCCTCATCATCGCACTCTTCTCTACTTTTTTATTAAAAGCACAAGAACACCCTAACTTGATTTTAACCCAAGAAGGCGTCCATAAGATTAGAGAAAATTTAGGGGAAGTTCCTTTTTTTGACAGCTATTTAGCAGAAATAAAAGCGGAAGTAGATGCAGAAATAAAAACCGGAATTCATGTTCCAACACCCAAAGATATGGCGGGAGGCTATACCCATGAACGTCACAAAAAAAACTTTTTGATTCTGCAAAAAGCTGGGGTGCTGTTTCAAATCTTAGATGACCAAGTATATGCTGAATATGTTAAGGAGGTTTTAATGGAGTATGCTCGAATTTACAAGTCACTGCCTATTCACCCCCAGCCACGTTCCTATGCTCGTGGTAAGATTTTTTGGCAATGTTTAAATGACTCCAATTGGTTGGTATACGTTAGCCAAGCATACGATTGTATTTATAATTTTTTAAGTAAAAAAGAAAGAAAGTATCTCGAAAAAGAACTCTTTCGACCTTTTGCAGATTATATCTCCGTTACAAATCCGCAGTACTTTAATCGAATACATAACCACAGTACTTGGGGTAATGCTGCAGTTGGAATGATTGGTTTGGTTATGCAAGACGAAGAACTTATTCAGCGAGCATTATACGGATTAAAACAAGACGGAATTGATGTTAATGCAAAGGATAATGACGGTGGCTTTATTAAAGACGAATCAGGTAAAGCTGGATTCTTAGCCAATATAGAAGCTCCTTTTTCTCCAGAGGGCTATTATACCGAAGCACCCTATTATCAGCGCTATGCAATGTACCCTTATTTGCTTTTTGCAGTTGGCTTAAACAATATGCGTCCCCAAGAAAAAATATTTGAATACAAAGGTGGTGTGCTTCTTAAGGCAGTAAATACCTTACTAAACCTTACCGATTCGAAGGGTGCGTTTTACCCTTTAAATGATGCACAAAAAGGGATGTCCTATTTTTCAAGAGAACTGGTTTCTGCAGTCGATATCGCATATCATTACGGAGATCAAAATCCAGGACTACTTTCTATTGCCCAAAAGCAAGGAAAATTGACCTTAGATGATGCTGGTTTTTCAGTTGCACTTGCAATTGCTGAAGGAAAAGCTAAGCCCTTTGAAAAACATTCCATGGAGCTTACCGACGGTCCTCAAGGGAAACAAGGAGGGATTACTATTCTCCGATCTGGACCCACTGAAGAAGAGCTCAATTTAGTTGCTAAATATTCTGCTCATGGAAATAGCCACGGACATTACGACAAGCTTTCATTTTCATTGTATCATAAAGGAGAAGAGGTTTTACAAGATTATGGTTTAGCGCGCTTTGTTAATATTGATCAGAAAAATGGAGGTGGTTACTTAAAAGAAAACACAACTTGGGCAAAACAAACCATAGCACACAATACGCTAGTCGTAAACGAAATTTCTCATTTTGAAGGGAAGTATGCAATTGGAAGTCAATTTCATTCGGACAAATATTTTAGTGTTCTTTCCGAAAATGGAAACCAACTGATCAGTGCAAAAGAAAATAATGCCTACAAAGATGTGAAAATGCATCGTACCCTGTTGTTAATCGAAGATGACCGCCTAGATAACCAACTTATTCTGGATGTGTTTAAGGTCGATTCGAAAGATAAAAATCAATACGATTTACCCTATCACTATTTCGGTCAAATTATGTCAACTACTTTTCCGCTTGAGTCACAAGCTTCTCTATTGCCACTAGGAAAAGATAATGGATATCAACATTTATGGCTTCGTTCGAAAGCGAAAAACGGGAAGTCTTTAAACCAGTTAAGCTGGTTTTCTGGAACGACTTTCAGAACCCTTACCATGATGAATACGCCCGAGGATGAGTTTCTTTTCACTCAATTAGGCGCCAATGATCCTGAGTTTAATTTAAGAAACGACTCTTCCTTTATAATACGAAGAAAAAATACAGCTGCTACCTTATTTGTATCTGCAATTGAAATACATGGACGTTATAGTCCAGTAAGTGAAATAGCTATAAATGCAACTTCATCTATTAAAAACATTACCAGTACCCTAGATACTGCTGCATATACAGCAATTACGATCGAATTAACGACAGGACAGCCTATTCAAGTGTTTTTATCTAATCAAGATTCATGTGAAAATCAAAAGCACGCTATTGAGATAAATGGCGAGAAAACGAATTGGACTGGTCCTTATTTAATACAAACAATAAAATAATAACAATGAAAAGTTTTGGAACTAGTAAAGAGTTTTTACTCACAAAAGATATTCCTTGGGAAACAGTAGGTGAGGGTGTAAAAAGAAAAATCATGGGATACGATGATTCAATCATGTTGGTTCACGTAGCCTTTGAAAAAGGAGGTATAGGGCCTATGCATCAGCATCATCATTCTCAAGTAACCCATGTTGTTTCAGGATCGTTCGATGTAACCATTGACGGAAAGACACAAACGCTTAAGACTGGAGACAATTTTTATATCCCAACTAATGTGCTTCATGGAGCAATTTGCACCGAAGCGGGAGAATTAATTGATGTTTTTAGTCCAATCCGTGAGGATTTCATGGAATAAAGCCGTCAAATAGTTTGGGGATTCAATTTTTTTAATATATTTGGAAAACCAATCTGGTAAACCAATGTGGTTTTCCAGATCATGTGATATAGAAAAAGGGTAGTTGTACCTACCCTTTTATGATTACTTCAATAACAAGAGGGAAGTAATAAAGACCCAGCCTAAGCAGTGATATACAAAGATAATTATTTTTGTTCATTTCATCGTTTAGTGCGATCGATTCTTTTGAAACGATTTTTAGAAATTAAACAATGAATAACTAACTATTTAACAGCGTATGAAAATTAAATCTCACTTAACACTGTTGTTTGTTCTTTTGGGAGTAGCCATTGGATTTGCACAAACACAACTCAGTGGAACAGTTACAGATGCAAATGGTGAATCAATCCCAGGAGCAACTATAATTGTACAGGAAACGAACGATGGGACAACTTCCGATTTTGACGGAATTTTTTCTATTTCAGTAAATCAAGGCCAAAACATCGAAATTTCTTATTTGGGCTATATTACTCAAATAATTCAATTTACAGGTCAAGATAACTTAAGCATAAGCTTAGCTGAAGACTTAAACGAATTGGATGAAATTGTTGTGACTGGATACGGATCTCAAAAAAGATCACAACTTACAGGTGCTGTAGCTAAAATTGGGGGTGGCGAAATTGCTGCTTTACAAGTTGCACGTGTAGATGATGCTTTAGCTGGTAAATTATCTGGTGTTTTAATTCAAAACCAAGATGGTTCTCCAGGTGCAGCTCCAAAGATTCAAATTAGAGCAGCTTCTTCTATTTCAGGAGCTTCAAACCCTCTAATTGTTGTTGATGGATACCCAATTTCAGGGGGTATAGAAACCGTTAATCAGAATGACATACAAAGTCTTTCGATTCTAAAGGATGCTGCCTCTGCAGCAATTTACGGATCACGAGGAGCAAATGGTGTTATTTTAATAACGACCAAAAAAGGGAAGACTGGTAAAGCCACTTTTAGCTATAATGCTTATGTGAGCTCTTCAACCAAATACCGTGATAACATCCTTAAATCTGGTCCAGAATGGGCAGCTTTTGCAAGAGCTGAGATTGCTGCTGGCAATTGGTCTCAAACTGTTGCGTCTGTAGATCCAGCCTTTTTAGAATATAGATTAACTGCCTATGAAGACTCTCCTGGCGCAATAAGCCCAGAAGATTGGCTATTTCAAACAGGTAATTCTACTAGCCATGATTTCAGTGTGAGTGGCGGAAGTGATGATGTTAAGTATTTTGCCTCTGTTGGATATCAAGACTTAGAAGGGGTTGTAATCACTCAAGGATATGAACGATTAAATTTCCGAATGAATGTTGATGCTAACTTGGGCGATAAATTTAAGACCGGTATAAGTGCGAATGGATTTACCTCTAAACGGGATATTTTGGGTCACAACATGAGAGATTTATTAAGATCTTATGGTGTTCATCCTATTTATCATACTGCCGCATCCATCGCCTTTGTTCAGCAATTGGACGCTAAAGCACAGGCTTTAGGATTAACCGCATTCGATAATGGATATCGAGGTTCAGGTTATCAAGCCAATAGTATCTATTCGTTAGAGCCTGGTATGGCGGCACAAGATTGGCATTATGGAAGAGCAAATAATGGTATCGGAGGATCTGGTGATGCAGGACCTGCAGCTAAGCTTGACAATGTTGAAAGCTGGGAGAAAACATTTTTCGCAAACGTTAGTGGATATCTTCAATACAATATCTTAGATGAGTTAAAATTAAAAACTGTTCTTGGAGGTGATATAAGAGATACACAAGCCTATTCACATCGATTACTTGGCTATGATTCTAGAGCAAGAAGTTCTCAAACCTTCATGAATCAAACGGATTTAAAAGCATCCACTTTATTGAGTGAGACTACTTTAAATTATACAAAAGTTATTGGAAATCATGACATTTCAGCTATCGGAGGTTTTGAAGTTCAAACAACTAAATTAATAGGTACTGGTCTTAGTGGTGTTAATGTTCCTGATGAAGCTATTCTTAATTTCAATTTGTTTGCTCCTGCAGATATTACTGTAAGCGAACGAGATGAAACTAGAGTGAGAGAAAGTGTATTCGGAAGATTAAACTATGCATACGACAATCGTTTTTTAGCATCTGTTTCAATAAGACGTGATGGTGATTCTCGTTTTGGTGCAAATAAAAGATATGAAACATTCCCAGCATTATCGTTAGGATGGAATATACACAATGAAGCTTTTTTACAAGATAGCGAGCTGTTGAGTCAATTGAAAGTGAGATTTAGTACTGGTTCTTTAGGAACAACTTCTTTCTTAGGTTCTTATAATTCTTTGAGCCTTTTGTCTCCTGCAGCCACAATATTTGGAACAGGATTTTTAATTCCTTCAAATTCACCAAACCCAGATTTAACTTGGCAAACAAATACTGAGACCAACTTTGGAGTTGATTTAGGATTCTTAAATAACCGTTTCACATTAGGCGTAGATTACTATACTTCTGATATCGAAAACATCTTAATTAATCAAGCTCAGTCAGAAGTATTAGGAAACCCAACGTCAATTCTTAATGTTGGTGATGTGAAAAGCTCTGGTTTGGAATTTGAATTATCTGCACGATTAATTGATAACGGTACTTTTGGTTGGAATATGAGTGCCAACTTATCTACTGTTGATACGGAAATCACGTATTTAGGTGGTTTAGACGAATTACCACAACAAATTTTTGGACAAAGTGGTCGAGGGGCTGTATTTAGAAACTATGTTGGTGGTGGTATTGGTGAAATGTGGGGAATAGAAACCACTGAAGCTATTGGGTACGAATATTTAACAGATGGCTCTAGACACCCTAACAGTATGCCCGATGCATCTTATGCAGTGGATCAGAATGGAGATGGTGTAATTGATAGAACAAGATCTGTTGCTGATGGAGGGGATTTGGTTAAGATCGGTCAAAACACTCCTGATTTTTACTGGGGTATGTCGCACAATTTACGATATAAAGAATTTGACATGTCATTACAGTTTCAAGGTTCTCATGGTGCAGACGTTTACAATATTGACCCGCTTTATTATGGTTCGCAATGGGGAGGTCGAGTTTCTGGTATTCCTACTCCAACTGATGGGACAATAGTCGAAAGAAATAGAAACCAAACTGACTATCCGCTTCAAGATGCTTCTTATGTAGCATTAAGAAATTTAACGATTGGATATACACTTGAATCTGATTTGATTAAAAACGCTGGTTTAAGTTCTGTTAGAGCTTATCTTGCTGGATCTAACTTGCTTTACATATTTGGAGATGATTATACTTCATATAATCCAGAAGGTGTTAAAGGTACTGACCCGACAACTTATGGCGCACAAGTTGGTGCTAGTCCAGTTGTTAGAAGTTTCACTTTGGGCTTAAATGTTAACTTTTAAATAAAAAAAAATGAAATATATACATATATTATTTGGATCCCTGTTTTTAATGACAGCATGTTCAGTCGATTTGGATCAGTCGCCGCCTAATTTCGCAAGTGCGGATTCCTTAACAGATTTTGAAGGTGTTTTAAACGCTGCATATTACTACCAACTAGCAAGTGTTACACCTTTAGCTGTAATGGCTGAGTTTAGATCTGATAATGCAGTTATGGAAGAAGAACCATATACTGAATTTGACCTCTTTACTAATAATTTGACAACTATGGAAGACCAATTTTTTGGTCCTTTGTATACCGCTTTATACAAGTCAATACTTAGTGCCAATAACGTAATTGAGAATTCTACAAATGCTACTCATGTGGCTGAAGCAAAATTTTTAAGAGGGTTATCTTATTTTAAGTTAGTTAAATCTTTTGGTGCAGTTACTGTAAATTTATCTGCTGCTCCAAGTTTAACAGACACAACTATATTAGTAAGAAAGCCGGCTACGGAAGTTTACAATAATGTAATTATTCCCGATCTAACTGCTGCAATTGCTGGTTTAAGTACCACAATTACAGACGGACGCGCTTCTAAATATGCTGCTCAAGCATTATTAGGCAAAGTGTATGCAGCTATGGGAGATTTTACTAATGCTGAAACGCATCTTGCTTCTGTGGTAAATGGTGCTGCTGGTGCTGGGATTAGCTTGAAAAGTAATTTCAATGAAATTTTTGGTGCCGCTAATGAATCTGGAAATTCTGAAATTATATTTGCTACTCAAATATCGGCTTCTATTGTTGACGAATATTCTTTTGGTTCTGATTTTTGGAATTGGTTTGTTGGAGATGATTCAAAATCTAATTTGCCTGTAGACGCTGATCTTGTTGCTGCATTTGATGCTAGTGATGCTAGTGGTGGAGGTACTGATTTGAGAAGAGCAGTAACACTGTCCGATGATGGTACAAAAGCTATCAAATTTCCAAAGGATGGCGGTTTAGGTAGTGATCACGATTGGATAGAAATTAGATTAGCTGATGTTATTTTATTGTATGCGGAGGCATTGAATGAAAACGGTTCTGCTGCTAGTACAGTATTGCCATTATTAGATCCCATAAGAACCAGAGCAGGTTTGAATAGTTTAACAGGAACTGTAAGCACTCAAGCAGATGTTAGGCAAGCTATCGCTGACGAAAGAAGACTAGAATTGGCTTTTGAAGGCCACAGATGGTTTGATTTAGTTCGAACTAACTCGGTAAATGCTGAAATGGAACAAACCGTTAATAGCAATTATCATGTGTTTCCTATTCCAGTTTCAGAAGTCCTTGCAACAAAAGGTGTAATCACTCAAAATGATGGTTATTAAGATATCCTAATGAATACTAAGCTAAAGTCATTGCTGCACTTGAAGAGTTTGTAAATTCGGAAGTAGTAATGACTTTAGTTTTTTTGATATTAATTCTAAGTTAATTATTGAGAATAATTTAGAATAAAATTTTGAAAGCATATAATTTTAATTCAAACGTTAAATGGAACTGTTATGAATTAGAAGTTTCCCATGATTAATATTGTATGGAATTTTTTATTTTCGAAATGTGTGGTATTTTAGTATGAATAAATAATAAATTAATATGGTAATAGACAACGAAATTCAGAGTACCAAAAAGATGATCATTTCGAGTCTCAAGGAGTTAATTAATTTTAAAAACTTAGAACCGGGTGATAAACTTCCCTCTGAACGTATGTTATCCGAAAAATTCAATGTGTCTCGAGGGAATCTTCGCGATGCACTCCAAACTCTAGAGTATTATGGATTAGTGAAGTCTATTCCTCAAAGTGGAACGTTCGTTGCAGATATTGGCATTACAGCTCTCAACGGAATGATTGACGATATCTTGAGTTTACCAGTACCCTCTTTTAAAGAATTGGTTGAAGCCAGAATTTTTTTAGAACTTAAAGGTGTAAAATTAGCAGCAATTAGAAGAACAACCGACGATTTGATTCGTATGGAAAATGCTTTAATAGCATATTCAGATAAAGTTAACGCTGGAGAAGATGCTGTTCAAGAAGATTTACTCTTCCATTTGGCTATAGCTCGAGCAAGCGGAAATCCTACCTTGAACACTTTTATGCTTAAAATCACACCCGAAATTATCAATAATTTCGAAAAACATCATGTGTGTGACAAAGACACTGCATTTATTGGAATTCAAGAACACAATGCCATTATTGATGCCATACGAGATAATGATCCAGATGCAGCTAAAGATGCTATGAAAAAACACTTCAAGGCACTTTATCAGTATTGCTATAATATAAAGTAAAAGATTAAAACAGTACGGTGTTGTACCACCTATAGAAGTAATAAGAGGGAACCAAAGCGATGTATAGATTCTGAATCTATGCTGCTTTATTATAAAGAAATTATGAAAATCAAAGGCTTGAGGTGGTGGATTATAATTTTAATTTTTATAGCTACTGTTATAAATTATATTGACAGAACTGCATTTGCTTTATTATGGCCAGAAATGGGGAAAGATCTTGGAATGGATAATTCCGATTATGCCATTATGCTTAATGTTTTTCTTGCAACTTATGCCGTTGGAAAATTCTTGTCAGGAAAATTATACGACAAAATTGGTACACGCTTAGGTTTTGTAGTCTCCATAGTTGTTTGGTCTTTAGCCTCTTCTTTTCATGCATTCGCAAGAGGGCTAATCTCTTTGTCTGTTGTTCGAGGTCTATTGGGTTTAGGTGAAGCTGGAAACTGGCCAGGAGCCGTAAAGAGTAATGGGGAATGGTTTCCTGTTAGAGAAAGAGCAATCGCTCAGGGAATTTTTAATTCTGGTGCTTCTATTGGAAACGTAATTGCTCCTTTTGTCATCGTATTTCTCTATGCTGAATTTGGTTGGAAAACTACGTATATCATTTTAGGAGCCGTTGGTTTATTGTGGGTCATACCGTGGATGTTTCTCAATAAGTCAACACCCGAGAAGCATCCTTGGGTAACCCAAAAGGAAAGAGACCTCATACTTGCCGATAGAATAGACAAGGATGTAGTTCCAAACGAAAAGAATTCAAAAAGCCTGTCCTTAGCTAAAATTTTAAGTTATAAACAATCTTGGGGCGTTTTACTTTGCCGGTTTTTTATAGAACCCATTTGGTGGTTTTTTGCAGGATGGATGCCCATATACTTAAATAAAACTTTTGACCTTAGTATTGAACAAATTGCTGGCACCATGTGGATTTCGTATTTGATGGCAGCTGCAGGGAGTTTAATTGGAGGATGGTTTTCAGGTTTTCTCATGAAAACGATGTCTGTAGACGCTGCAAGGAAAACAACAATTTCCTTAGGAGGTTTATTTGTCTTTATAGGATTTGTTTGCATTATTCAATTTGTAGGCGAAGACAATTTCATGACATTCATATACTTAGCTGGTTTGGTTCTTTTCGGTTTTCAATTTGCAATTGGTAACGTCCAAACAATATCAAGCGACTTGTTTAGAGGACCATCGGTAGGAACATTAGCTGGCTTAGCTGGAACAATAGCTGCAGTTTCGCCCATGATTATGAATTGGTTTATTGGGAGAATCACAACCGAATCATATACTCCTGCATTTATAGTAATAACAGTATCTGTTATTTTGGGTGTTTTATCAATTTTTATTTTAATAAAAACGATAGAACCAGTTCGAAAAACAAAAGAAGAATAGAATTATAATTTAATAAATAAAACACGATGAGTGAATTAAACAGTAGACTAGCCCTTGTTACTGGTGCAACCGGTGGTATTGGCTTTGAAGTAGCAAAACGATTAGGTAAAGACGGATATACGGTCATTTTAAACGGAATCGAAGATGATGCTGGAGCTGAAAGAGTTAAAGAACTTGCAGCAGCAGGAATTATATCCGAATACTATGGTTTTGATGTTACTAATGAAGAACAAGTAGCCGCAAACATCCAAACAATTGGAGAAAAATACGGTAAAATTGATGTATTGGTCAATAACGCTGGAGGATTAGGTGGAAGATCTCGTTTTGAAGAAATGACAACTGAATTTTACAGATTTGTAATGGCACTAAATCTAGATTCTACATTCTTTTGTTCCAGAGCGGCAATACCATTCTTAAAGAAAAGTGATTATGCTTCTATTATAAATTATACATCTAACGCAGGATGGAATGCTGGAGGCCCAGGAGCTGGTATCTACGGAACTTCTAAAGCTGGTGTACATGCAATAACCAGAGCTTTAGCAAAAGATTTAGCTGAATATGGTATTCGCGTAAATGCTGTATCTCCAGGAACAATCGACACGCCTTTCCATGCGCAAATCAAATCGACCAAACCAGAAGTTTTTGCTTCTTGGAAAAATAACATTATGTTGGGTAGATTAGGGCAGCCTAAAGATGTAGCGGGTGTTGTTTCATTTTTAGCAAGTGAAGACGCTGCTTTCTTAACAGCAGAAACAATCCAAGTTGGTGGAGGACAAGCATTGGGTATCTAATACAACTCTACATAAATTAACAAACTGCGGCGAAATTAGTGAATAATTTTTCCGCAGTTTTTTTGCTTTTAATCAATTAGTTATCAGTGAAATAAATTTTTACAGATTCATTTATGCGGGTTTGTTTTTTTTTAGTACATTTGGTAAACCAATCTGGTAAACCAAATCAATATCCCAAATAAGAAGTCGTTTTACTTGTTTTTTGTGGAAGATTTCAATTTGGTACAGTAAAAAACATTATCATTGAGTTGATGTATTTAAGTTTTAAATAATAATTATAATCTGAATTGTTAAATGAAAAAAGTAGTCACATTTGGGGAAATCATGTTACGATTGGCTCCACAGAATTTTTTACGTTTCTCTCAAGCGAACAGCTTTGACGTTGTTTACGGGGGTGGAGAATCTAACGTAGCTGTTTCACTAGCTAATTATAATGTACCAGTAGAATTTGTATCTCGTCTCCCTAAAACCGATATAGGTCAATGTGCACTCATGGAAATGAGAAAGCGCAACGTAGGGACAAAACATATTGTAGAAGGTGGAGATCGATTAGGAATTTATTTTTTAGAGACGGGGGCAGTAAGTAGAGGAAGTAAAGTTGTTTATGACCGTGCTCATTCTGCCATGTCTGAAATAGAACCCGGAATGGTCGATTGGAGTGAAGTTTTTAAAGACGCACAATGGTTCCATTGGACAGGAATTACGCCTGCAATATCTCAGAGCGCTGCAGACGCATGTCTAGAAGCAGTTCGAGTAGCAAGTTCAATGGGTATTACTATTTCAACAGATCTTAATTATCGCGCTAAGTTGTGGAATTATGATGGAGATCGTGAAGGCATTATGACCGAATTAACTTCGTACTGTGATATCATATTAGGCAACGAAGAAGATGCAGAAATGCACTTCGGTATTAAGCCAGAAGGATTGGATATTACCACACAAGGAGAAGATGTGAAAGCAGAAGCTTTTTTATCCGTATGCCAGCAAATGCAGGCTAAATTTCCACGTGCTACAAAAGTAATCACAACTCTTCGAGGTTCAATTTCTGCTTCTCACAATACCTGGGCAGGAGTTCTATATGATGGTAAAAAGATGTACGAAAGTGCACAGTACCAAATCACACATATTGTAGATCGTGTTGGAGGAGGAGATTCTTTTATGGGAGCGTTAATTTACGGATTGATTCATTATCCAGAAGATGATCAAAAGGCATTAGATTATGCAGTGGCTGCATCTTGTTTAAAACACACCATTAAAGGAGACGCTAACCTAGTTACTATTCCTGAAATTGAAAAACTAATGAGTGGAGATGCCTCAGGGCGTGTTGCTCGATAATTGAATTATGGCACAATATACAAGACTAGAAGTTATACAACAAATAAAGGAATCGGGTATGGTTCCTTTATTTTATCACAAGGATATAAACGTAGCTAAAGCAGTTTTAAAAGCTTGCTACGATGGTGGAGCTCGCCTGATGGAATTTACCAGCCGTGGTGATTTTGCCTTTGAGATATTCAACCAATTAATTAAATATGCAATCGAAGAACTCCCTGGAATGATTTTAGGAGTTGGATCGGTTACGGATGCAGCAGCAGCATCTCAATACATGCTTGCAGGAGCTAACTTTATTGTTACCCCAGTATTTAGAGAAGATATTGCTATAGTATGTAACCGTAGAAAGGTTCTTTGGTCACCAGGGTGTGGCTCACTAACTGAAATTGCTCGAGCTGAAGAATTGGGCTGTGAGCTGGTTAAGCTTTTCCCCGGAAGCACCTATGGACCTGGCTTTGTAAAAGCTATTCTGGGACCACAACCTTGGACATCAATTATGCCTACTGGGGGCGTTTCAACAGAAGTTGAAAACCTAAAAGGTTGGTTTGATGCTGGAGTAACTTGTGTTGGGATGGGATCAAAACTTATTTCTAAAGAAATACTAGCGAATGAATCCTATTCTAAATTGACAGAGGATGTCAAAAATACGCTAGAAATCATTCGGGAGTTGAAAGCTTAAGTACAGCAAACCCATTTCAACTCAGTTAAATTGAAATTAAAAGAACAAAGCCAGAGATAAGGTCCTATACTTCGAGATAGAAGCTTCTTCTTCTGGCTTTATTTATTTATGCTCTCGCCAAATTCTTTTGGCAATTTCGAAAAAAACAAAATTCAGTTGCTTTTTTATCAAATATCTATCAGTTCGATGAAATAAAGTAGACAAATTGTTTGGAGATTCAATTTTTTTAATATATTTGGAAAACCAATCTGGTAAACCAATGTGGTTTTCCAGATGATGTGATATAGAAAAAGGGTAGTTGTACCTACCCTTTTATAATTACTTCAATAACAAGAGGGAAGTAATAAAGACACTGACTAAACAATGATAAACAAAGATAATTATTTTTGATCATATCAACGTTTAGTGCGATCGATTCTTTTTGAAACGATTTTTTAAAAATTAAACAATGAATAACTAACTATTAACAACGTATGAAAATTAAATCTCACGTAACACTGTTGTTTGTTCTTTTGGGCGTAGCCTTTGGATTTGCACAAACACAACTCAGTGGATCAGTTACAGATGCAAACGGTGAACCAATACCTGGGGCAACTATAATTGTACAAGGCACCAACAATGGAACAACATCCGATTTTGATGGAAACTTTTCTATTGCATTAGAACAAAATGAAAATCTAGAAATTTCTTATTTGGGTTATACTAGCCAACTAATACAATTCACAGGTCAAGACAACTTAAGCATAAGCTTAGTTGAAGACCAGAATGAGTTGGATGAAATTATAGTAACTGGTTATGGTACTCAAAAGAAGAGTCATTTAACCGGGGCAATCTCTAAAATAACAAATGAGAAATTAGATCAAATTGCAGTGTCTCGTGTAGATGACGCTTTAGTAGGTCAAGTATCAGGGGTTAATATCTCAGCTACAGAAGGAGAAGCAGGTTCTGCTCCAACTATCCGAATTCGTGGAACTGGTTCTATTTCTGCAAGTTCAGATCCTGCTATTGTAGTAGATGGTCTTGTAGTTGATAGTGACTACTTAGGTAACTTAGACATGAATGATGTTGCTTCGTTCGAAATCCTTAAAGATGCTGCATCTGCTGCAATCTATGGATCTAGAGGCGCAAATGGAGTTATCTTAATCACAACAAAAGAAGGTGAAGAGGGTAAAACTAAGTTTAGCTACAATACATACCTAGGCTTCAAAGAAGCACACCAAAGTGGTGCTTACTCTTTTTCTTTAGCTGATGAGGCTGCAGAGGAGTTAGCAGCAAACGGATCTTTATCTAACCAAACACAACGTAAATTAGATATTGGAGTTGACCGAAGCTGGCAAGATGTTATTTTTGACGGAGGTACAATTAAGAGTCACTCTTTTGCTGTTCGTGGTGGTAACAAGAAAACTAAATATAGTACTGCATTAAACTTCGTACATGATGAAGGTGTACTATTAACTGATGACTTTAAAAAGTATAACGTTAAGTTAAAAGTAGACACTAAACTTAATGATAATTTCTCTGTTGGAGTAAATCTTAGCCCTTCTTACACAAATAGAAGACGTTTTGATGGATCTACTCATGATATTCTTCGTCAAACAGTTTGGTTGCCTCTTTACTTAGACGCGAATACAATCGGAAATGTTAACCGTGTCAGAGATGGTGGAAAATATGCTAATGCCCAAATCGGTGATTATGCTATTCAGCGTATGTTTGATGACTGGGATATGACTAATAATTCAGCTGTAACTAGTGGTCAGGATATTAGTAATACTTCGAATACAAACCCTGCTGCTAAAGTATTGGAGCGTGATCGTAACGATTACAAATTTAAAGTTTATGGAAGTATGTACATGAAGTACAAGCTTGCTAAAGGATTAAACTTTAGATCTTCTATTGCAGGAGATTTTCAAAACACTAAGCGCGATCGCTGGCAAGGAGTTCAATCTAACAGAAATGGTGCTTCGGCAGCAAACTATTCTACTAGCTCTCAAAACAGAATGCACTTCGTAACAGATAACTTCCTTAATTTCGATAAAGAAATTAACGGACATGAAATTAGCGCTATCCTGGGTTTCTCTGCTGAAAAGTGGGATACAGAATTCGAAAGTTTAAGTGCTGCTGGGTATCAGTCAGATTTACTTCAAACAATTAGTGCTGGTGATCCAACAACTGTTCAAGGAGCTTCTTATGACTACGCACAACGATTAATCTCTTACGTGTCTAGAGTAAACTATGCTTACAAGGATAAATACTTAGTTTCTCTTAGTCTGCGTCGTGATGGTTTCTCTTCGTTTGGTGCAAGTACTAAATACGGTAACTTCCCTGCAGCATCTGTAGGTTGGAATGCTGCTAAAGAAGATTTTTTAGCTGAAAGTTCTATTATAAGTATCTTGAAATTTCGTTTTAGTTATGGAGTATCTGGAAATCCATTCTTTAATACAGGGAATGTATTAGTAGACAGTTTTCCATACTTAGCATTACTGGAAACATCGACTGCAATTGTAGATGGTGGAACTTCTTCAGGTTTTAATTCACTTAACATTGCTAACCAAGATTTACAGTGGGAAAGTTCAATGGAGATAAACCCAGGTATTGATTTCGGATTCTTTGGAAACAGAATTACTGGTTCGGTTGAATACTATGAAAGAAATAGTAGTAAACTATTAATTGACAATCCAGTTTCTTCAACTACTGGCTTTAATAGTGCCTTAGTAAATATAGGTAAAGTTAAGAACAGTGGTTTCGAATTAGAACTTCGTACTAAAAATATAACTTCAGATAACTTTAGTTGGAACTCAACGTTACTTCTTTCTTCTAACGACAATGAGTTAGTTAGTTTTGGAGATTCTGACGGTCAGATTCAAAATATCGATGCTAAGCGTGCTGCAGAATGGGTAAACTCTGTTGGTAACCCGATCTCTTCTTTCTACGGATGGGTAGTTGATCGTGATATTCCTTTAGAATATATTAAAAACCCTTACCACCCAATCGGAGCAGAAGCACAAGATGTTTATGTAAAAGATTTAAATGGTGATGGTTTAATTGACGACGATGATAAAACAATTTTAGGAGATCCTTATGCTGATTTAGTTTGGAGTTTTGCAAATGATTTTAAATTCGGAAACTTTGATTTTAGCTTCATGATTCAAGGAAGTGAAGGTGCAATGGTAAGAAACATGGGAGATCAGTATATCTTCAATCACTTTAACTCTTCTCAAGACTTTGATAAGGCTACAACTCCGGATCAACATCTTATTAAGCAAAAAATCTTTACAAACGACATTGTACAAGATGCATCTTATTTAGCTTTAAGAAACATAAATATAGGATACAGAATTCCAAAATCATTCTTAGAGGAATTAAATGTAACCTCTGCTAGAATTTATGCTTCAGGTCAAAACCTGTTTTACAATACAGCAGCGAACTATACTGGTTTCAACCCAGAGTCTATAAACACTACGTCACCAACTACTTACGGATATCAAAGAGCTGGATCTCCAGTATTTAGTACAGTTTCATTAGGACTGAATATTGAATTTTAATTATACTAAACGAAAAAAATATATTATGAAACATTTACAAATTTTAACACTGGTTTTGTTAGGAGCATTTGTTTCTTCTTGTGAGGAGGATTTCTTGGAGCCAGCACTTACGTCGGCAATCAACGGATCTAATTTTTTCTCTAATGCAGAGCAAGTAGAATCGGCTGTTATTAACATGTACGACGGTTTACAGGGAGTTAATTCTTCATCTGGAAACGATAATCACTCTACTCAAGTTGAGTTTTACATCACCGAAATGCGTTCTGATAATACAAGAACAAAATCAAGTGAAGGTGAAGCTGCTCAATTCGAAAGCTACAATGTAGAGGCTACCAACGGTATTGTTGGCGATTACTACAGAAGTTTTTACAACGTAATTTTCCGTGCTAATACAGTTTTGGCAAATCTTGAGGCAGCTGGAGCTTCAGCGGGTCAATTCGAAGGAGAAGCAAAATTCGTTCGTGCTTATGCTAACTTTAACTTAGTTCGTCTGTACGGAGCTATTCCTTTAGTTACTGAGCCTATTAGTCCATTAAACACTGAAGTTGCTTACACTCGTGTAGCAGTAGCAGATGTATATGCTTTAATAGTTAGTGATTTAACAACAGCAGTTTCAAACTTAACTAATGATTACCGTACTCGTGCGTCTCGCTCGGCTGCACAAGCTTTATTAGCTAAAGTTCATTTAACTCTTGGAAACTATGATGATGCTCGTGCATTACTGGAGGCAGTAGTATCATCGGGTGGATATGATTTAGAGGCTAACTTCAGCGATGTATTTTATGATGAGGGTAACTCTGAAATTATTTTTGCAATTGGATATGCAGCAGGTGGTTTAGATAGCCAGAATTTTTCTGCAGAATGGCTTAATGCTGTTGGGAGAACATCTGGAGTGAATTATGTTACGGCAGATGTTCGTTCAGCATTTGAAGATTTTGGTGGAAATAGAACTGCAGTTTCTTTCAGACAAGATGCAAGTCAGCCAGAGCAATACCAGGTTGCTAAATATTTCCCTAATGGAGAATTGGACGCACCTTACAATGCTGATCCAACAAAAGCAGGTAACGATTGGATCGTTTTACGTTTTGCTGATATTTTATTAATGCATGTAGAGTCAATTATGGCCGGTGCTAACGAAACTATTGATCCAGCAGCTTTGGTTTCTTTTCAATCAGTTCGTGACCGTGCAGGTTTAACAACCCCAGTAACAATAGTTACTAAAGATGCTTTATTAACTGAGCGCCGTGTTGAACTTGCTTTCGAAAATCACCGTTTATTTGACCTGATGCGTTTAGGTGTAGCAGAAGATGTTTTATCTGCTTTTTCAACTGCAAATGGTTATGGTTTTACAAGCACAGATATTTTATTACCAATTCCTCAGAGAGAAATTGGTTTGAGTCTAGGAAATTTAACGCAAAACCCTGGATATTAATCTATAGTTAAACACAATACGGACTTAGATTTATTCGAGTCCGTATTTAAAAAAACAACCTTATGAAAATATTTAATAACAATAGACTAAAAGCAATGAACTTACCGTTTGTTTTTTTAGTTAACTTTCTTTTGCTAGGAGCTGTTTCCTGTGAAAAACTTGAATTACCAGAGGCAGGTTCTATAGAGGATCTTACACCTCCAAGTGCAAGTTTTAGTGCTGTTGGAACAGAAGATTTTTTAACATATAATTTTTCGAACACTTCAAAAAGTGCTACAGATTACGTTTGGACTTTTCCAGGTGGAAGTACATCAACTGCTGTTGAACCAAGCTTTACATTCCCATCTGTAGGAACGTATTCAATTTCATTAGTAGCTACAGATAAGCTTTTAGTTAGCGATTCATACACTGTCGAAATTACAGTAGTAGAGCCCCCAATTCCACCGGCGATTAACCCAGAGGTTATCAATGGTGATTTCACTAATGGTCAAGATAACTGGAAAGTTTCAACTTTCACTGGAGGAACAACAAGTCCATACAATTCTAGTTCTGATGGGGAAAACCTAAATTATGATGGATCGGACAATGGAAGTAAAACACCAGGTGCTAAATGGACTAGTTCAACTTCTGCTGGACCAAACTTAAGTGGTTCAACTCGTTTTGGATATCAAGCTCATACAGTTTCACCAGGTCGTGAATACTGGATTGAGTATAGTTATGCTATTAAAACAGGTGGAGCAGGGCTTGATGCAACTGGAGATAGAGTTGTTGTTGAAATATTGTCTGGACACTTCAGCGATGGTGCCGATGCTTTAGCTAGCTCTCAAGCATCACCATTAACTCAGATTGTAAGTACGGCTATTCTCGGAAAAGGAAACTTTACGCTTGTAAAACAATCTTTTATTGCACCAGAAAGTGGATTAGTAGCTATTTGGATGTATGGTATTACATCTGTGGATGCTTACATAGATAACGTTAAGCTTTATCCAGTAGATTAATCCAAATTAGGTGAATGAAAATATTCTCTCTACACAATGTATGCTTGTATTGTTTATTTCTCAGCTTTTTATTAGCTTATTCTGGTTGTAAAAAAACGGATAATGGTTTAAGCGAACTTGATTTATATATTGCTGAAAAAGAATTAATAAATAGTCAAAGTAGTATTTCCGATGATAGTTCATCGGAAAGTACTACTGCGACAACTACTTCAGATAACGGAGATTATTTACTGCCAAATATTGATTTAAATAATTGGAAAATAACCTTACCGATAGGTAATCCAACTTCAGTACGTCCTCCCGAGATATTGGACTATGCAAATAACGAGACTTTAAAACCGTTTTTTTATAACGATTCTATTGATGGTTCTCTAGTTTTTTATGCGTATCCAAAATCAACTACTGCGAATTCATCATATTCAAGAACTGAGTTGCGAGAACAAATGATTCCTGGAAGTGATAATACCAATTGGACTTTTGCCGAAGGTGGCCGTATGCGTGGAGTATTGTCGGTTCCAGAAGTGTCATTAGATAGAAATGGAAAATCACATAAGGTTATCATCATGCAAATTCATGGACGTCTTACTAACATCCAACGAGATTTGATAGGTGAGGATGATAACAATGCTCCTCCAATGCTTAAGATATATTGGGACAAAGGCCGTGTTAGAATCAAAACTAAAGTAGTAAAAGATTTGAATGCTTCCTATGAAGAGTTATTGCATGAAAGTACATGGGGTGACGACGATGGATATACCATTCCAATTGACGTTGGCCATAATAAGTTTACTCTTGAAGTGATTGTTTCCGATGGGAATATGGAGATTATTTTTAATGACCTTTATTCCATCATGTACGATAGTATTCACATTCAAAAGTGGGGTATTTTTGAAAATTATTTTAAAGCAGGGAATTACTTTCAGAGTAGAGATGAAGGTTCTTATGCGAGAGTAAAATATTACGAGTTAGAAATTTCTCATGATTAACGTGTTTTTTAAATCTCTGATTTGATGAAACAAGATTGATGTTTTAGAATTATAGGCGATAATGATAATTGACAACGAAATTCAGAGTACGAAGAAGATGATTATTTCGAGTCTCAAGGATTTAATTAATTTTAAAAACTTAGAACCCGGAGAGAAGCTTCCTTCTGAGCGTATGTTATCCGAAAAGTTCAATGTGTCTCGAGGAAATCTTCGCGATGCCATACAAACATTAGAATATTATGGGTTAGTTAAATCAATACCCCAGAGTGGAACATTTGTTGCCGAAATAGGTATTACCGCTTTAAATGGTATGATCGATGACATATTAAGTCTGCCCGTACCATCTTTTAAAGAACTGGTTGAGGCCAGAATATTTCTGGAACTTAAGGGCGTTAAGTTAGCTGCAATTAAAAGAACAACCGACGATTTGATTCGCTTAGAAAACGCTTTAGCTGCCTATTCAGATAAAGCCAACGCTGGTGAAGATGCAGTACAGGAAGATTTACTCTTTCATTTGGCTATAGCTCGTGCAAGTGGAAATTCAACCTTGAATACTTTTATGCTCAAGATAACACCCGAAATCATAAATAACTTCGAAAAACATCACGTCTGTGACAAGGATACTGCCTTTATTGGGATTCAAGAGCACAACGATATCATTGATGCTATTAGAAGTCAGAATCCTGATGCTGCCAGAAGAGCCATGAAAAAACATTTTAAGTCCCTTTATCAGTATTGCTATAGTGTTGAGTGAATTTTACAGGCACTATTTAATTCAACAACAGGATTTAATAGCAAGGAATAAAACCTCTAATTCCCTTCTACAGGCTTCTTAGATTCAACTTTTTTATTCAGCTTAATAATCCCTCCAAGTAAAATATTGATTTGTGAAAAAAGAAATTTTTGTTTCGCTCCATCACTATTTAATGCAGTAGTTTTTATGTCTGGTAAATTAATATACCCCCCTTTAATTTCACTTTGAATAAAGAAGCGCTGAAAGAAGGTGAGGTTTAAGCCAGCAACAACATGTGTTCCAAAACCTGCCCAATGCCAATCATCGTTGCGTTCAAAATTTAAAAGAGAAGCGTCTGTCTTGGGCATATACCCCCCAAGTCCAGCGCCCAGTTGCCCATTGAGTTCTACATTCTTGTATTGGAATAATAGGGTGTGTTTTCGAATCTCGAAATTCACATAATTCAGCCCATCAGTATGTTCTAATTTCAGAAACCCAGGCTCAATAACAACAGGAGTTTGATCATAATTCCCATCATAGCTAGTTCCTGTATCATTGATAAAACCACTAACTGCAACAGTTTGATTTTGATCTACAACATATTTCATATGATCAACACCAAAAGAAATATCCCAGCGATCTTTAAAGAAATACCCTACACGAATATTGTACTGTGGATTTGTCAAATGCAATGGATGGAAATAAGTTTTTGCATCGAAAGGGGTATGTCGATCTTGCGCTTTTACATCTGCTAACAAAAGATCATACGCATCTCCTTTAAAGCGAATATCCGAGTCGGTATAACCACTCCAGTTCCAACCCCAATAGATGTATAGATTATTTTTTGAAAGTGAGTTTCTGTCTGAAGGAAATTGCGCAAAAACTACATTGAAAATAAGAGTCAATAATAAGCTTAAAAAATATTTTATCATAAAATATAGTGTCTGTAAAAAGGAAGCCTTTAAGATGCAAAGCTAGATGAAATTCTGATTTATTTTTAGTTTTTCGGAGTCCAGTTTGGCTTTCTTTTTTCAATAAAGGATGTCAGACCTTCTTTTCCCTCTTCAGATTCGCGTACGCTGGCTATAACGTCCGCAGTATAGTCAATAACGCCCTCATCAGCGGGTTGGTGGGCTAGGTTCAACAATATGGATTTAGTAACTTCTAGTGCATTAGGAGCATTGGTTGTGATTTTTAGCGCCAAGGCATCAACCTTTTTACTGAATTCTGATGTTGGAAAAATATCGTTTAAAAAATTACAATTGACTGCTTCTTGTCCCTGCATTACTTCAGCAGTTAGCATCAAACGATGCGCGTTTCGCAGCCCGATCGCATTCATTACATAGGGTGCAATGGTGGCAGGAACCATTCCTATTTTCACTTCACTCAAACAAATTTTAGTATCCTCGGTTCCAAAAGCCATGTCACAGCAACACAATAATCCAACACCACCTCCATAAGCAGCTCCATTGACTCGTGCAATAGTAGGTTTTGGTAACTCGTTGAGCGTATGCATCAAATGTGCAAGTTGAAGGGCATCTTCTTTATTTTCTTGAAATGAGTTTTGGCCCATTTGTTTCATATAATTGATGTCTCCGCCGGCGCAAAAATTTTTCCCTTCTCCACATAAAACTACCACTTTTACTTCGGGATTGGAAGCTGCATTTTCTAGGGCTTCGGTCAGCAAAACGATTTGCTTCGAATTAAAAGCATTTTGCACTTCTGGACGATTCATTACAATATACAGCACTCCATCTGGAGTTAAAAATTCTTGCACACTATTATGTGAAACGCTGTTGCTAAGGCCTAAATTTGTTAAGTATGCAATCATGAGTCTGTTTTATCGTTACAACGTACTAGGACAAATATAATCTGTAATTGCCATTCCCGTTTCCTTTATTGCACCAAAACCACCTTTTACGTCGATGAGGTTGTGAATTCCTCTGCTTTTTAGGATGGAGGCAGTAATCATACTACGGTATCCTCCAGCACAATGAAGATAAAAATTTTCTTCCTCTGGAAAGTCATTCAGGTGCTCGTTTATAAAATCAAGGGAAGTGTTTTTTGCTTTTGGAAGATGTTCTGAAGCATATTCACCGGGTTTTCTAACATCGAATATTGAAGTTGAATCCGTTACACTTGCTTTAAACTCTTTAGCACTGATGGAGTGAATCGAGTCAATTTCTTTAGCTGAATTTTCCCAAGAAGCAAAACCACCTTTTAGGGTTCCTAGGGTTTGATCGAAACCTACACGAGAAAGTCGGGTGATGGTTTCTTGCTCTCGCCCTTCAGGAGTTACCAAAAGAAGCGGTTGTTTTACATCGCCAATCAACGCACCTACCCAAGGAGCAAACCCTCCGTCAATTCCAATGAAAATAGAGCCCGGAATGTGCCCTTTTGCAAAATCTGCTTGGTTGCGAACATCTAAAATAATTGCGTCGGTGTTTTTTGCGTGTTCTTCGAACTGTTCTGCTGAAAATTCTTGCGTCCCTCTTTTCAATACTTCGTCAAAATCTTCGTATCCCTCTTTATTTAACTGAACATTCAGAGGGAAGTATTGTGGTGGTGGAAGCAAGCCATCCGTCACTTCTTTTATAAATTCTGCCTCCGTCATATCGGAACGAAGTGCATAGTTTTTTTTCTTTTGTTCTCCGAGAGAACCAATAGTTTCTTTGCTTAAATTTTTTCCACAGGCCGAACCTGCTCCGTGCGCTGGATATACAATCACATCATCCGCCAACGGCATGATCTTAGTTCGCAAACTATTAAAAAGCATAGCGGCTAATTGATCTTGGGTCATGTCGGCTGCTTTTTGTGCCAAATCAGGACGTCCTACATCACCAAGAAATAAGGTATCACCACTAAAAATCGCATGATCTTTACCATCACGATCTTGAAGTAAATAGGTTGTGCTTTCTTGCGTATGACCTGGAGTATGCAAGGCAATTATAGTGATGTCGCCTAAAGGAAAACGCTGTCCGTCGTATGCAATTAGAGATTCAAATGTAGTCTTGGCTGTTGGCCCATAAATGATAGGAGCTCCTGTTTTTTGGGATAAGGTAACATGACCGCTTACAAAATCTGCATGAAAATGAGTTTCAAAAATATATTTTATCTGCGCCCCATCTGTTTTTGCTTTTTTGAGGTATGGGGTCACTTCTCGAAGCGGATCGATGATAGCAACTTCACCTTTACTTTCTATATAATAAGCACCTTGGGCTAAACATCCTGTATAAATTTGTTCGATTTTCATTTTAGCTTTTTTTGATTACTCGTTTTGTATGGGAACAAAATTAGTATTCCTTTTCTATGTTTTTGGTAACATTTGTTACGGTAAGATTTTGATGTGTTATTTTTTTTTGAATCGCAGTTACTACCGTGCCCTCTAGAAATGTATTAACCGCTTCGGAGGTCTTTATGAATAGGTTTTCGGAGCCAATAATCTGAATCAAGGCATGATCATAAATAATATCTCGTATGGGTCCAATAGCACCTACCATCATTATTTGTAGACCAGTTTCTTTCAAGTCTGTACATACTTTCTCGAGCATGTTCAGTGCGCTCGAATCAATATAATTGATTGCTTCTGCATTGATTATGATGAGCTCAAGATTTTTGCCTTTGTGTGCAACATGCTTCTGTAATTCTTTTTTAAAGTAGTCTTGATTTCCAAAAAAGAGCTGCGCATCAAATCGTAAAATCAACATGCGGTCATCTACTTCAATATCTTTTTGGAAGCGGTTGATGTTTTTGTAATATTCTGTATGTTTAATTTTCCCTAAAATAGCAATGTGTGGACGAGAGGTTCTGTAGATCATGGTTAAAAGCGAAAGCAAAACACCAAACAGTATGCCTTGGGGTATGCCGACTGTCATGGTTATGACAAAGGTTACTATAAAGGCTACTGATTCTTCTCTGGTTTTTTTCCACAATTGGCGAGGGTACTTAAAGTCGATAAGCCCAAAAATAGAAACCATGATAATTGCGGCCAAAATAGGGATGGGAAGATAATAGAACAAGGATGTCAAGAATAATAATGTAAGGAGTACAAGTCCAGCACTAAACAAGGAGGCAATCCCCGATTGAGCTCCACCCTGATCTTGAATAGCCGATCTTGAGAAAGAAGCGGTAGACGGATAGGATTGGGCAAAAGAACCGATGATATTTCCACTTCCGATGGCTATGAGTTCTTGGTTTGGGTCTACTTCATATTCCGTATGACGCTCTTCGATAGCTTTAGCAATCGAAATCGCTTCGGTAAAACCAACTACTGCAAGGGTAATTGCAATGGGTATTAAGTCGACCAACTGATTTTTATCAAAACTTGGAATACCGAGCTTTGGAAGACCAACTGGAATGGCTCCTACGATACGGATTCCGTTAAGTTGTCCCTGTGTAAAATACAGCAAAAGAGTTCCGAGACTAACCACGACAAGAATGGCAGGTATTTTTTTACTAACTTTTTGAAACAGCTTAATCAAGACCATACCAGCAACACCAAGTCCAAAACTCAGGAAGTGGGTGTCCGAAATATTCAAAACTACTTCCTGAAGTAGAATATGTATTTGATTGGTTTGTGCCATGTCGATTCGAAGCAGGTGCTTCAATTGACTGAGTCCAATGATTATTGCGGCGGCAGATGTAAATCCGCTTAAAACAGGTTTAGACAAAAAGTTAACCAAAAAACCAAGCTTAAGTGTACCCAGTAAAACTTGAATGACCCCTACAAGAAGCGCTAAGAAAACCGCCGCCGCTATGTATTGTTCAATACCGATGACGCTGAGGGTTCCGATTCCAGCAGCCACAATTAGCGAATCCATAGCAACTGGCCCAATTGAAAGTTGCCTGGAGGTTCCCATCAGAACATAGATGATTTGAGGAGTCAAAGCAGCATAGAGTCCAAATACAGGGGGAAGTCCAGCAATCATAGCGTATGCCATTCCTTGAGCAATAGCTAGTATTCCTGCCGTGACACCCGAAACAGCATCACCCCAAAGCATTTCTTTTTTGTAGTTGGGGAGCCATTGCAGTATGGGAAAAAGATGTTTCAAGAATTTATTTTTTACAAAAGTACATTATCTATAGGTATTGACTTTGTAACCTAGGTTACTAAGTCTAAAATTCTAGGATTTTGACTCGATTCCGTTCGATTTGAATTTTACCTTTTCGTTCTAAAGTTTTTAAGAGCCTTGAAATTACAACACGCGAAGTATGAAGTTCATAGGCGATCTCTTGATGGGTTTTGTGGATAATCCCATCTTCAGATATTCTTGATTTTTCCTCTAAATATTTAATTAGCCGCTCATCCATTTTAAGAAATGCGATGCTGTCAACCGTTTCTAGTAAATCTTTGATTCGGTGGTTGTAACTTCTGAAAACAAAATTCCTCCAGCTTTTGTATTGTGCCGTCCAAGCTTCCATTTTTTCAATGGGAATCATAATGAGTTCTGAATCAGACTCGGCTATGGCAATGATTTCACTTTTTTGATTGCCTAAACAACAACTGAGGGTCATGGCACAAGTTTCTCCTTGTTCGAGGTAATAAAGCAATAAAGAATCTCCTTCTTGGTCCTCTCGCATTATTTTCAGCGTCCCTGTCAGTACCAGAGGCATGCTTTTGATGTATTGTCCAATATGCATTAACTGCGTCCCAGCGGTTACTTTTTTTAATGTCCCAACAGCTTCAATTTCTGAGATTAAAGCAGCTTCAAAAAAAGAGCCGTACTTAGTATTGATTTGTTTGATCATGAGTTCAATATACAACGACAATAGCACATAAAAAACGGAAAACGAAGCTTATTAGGATTAAAATGATTTGATTAGATTCTTGAATAAAGAAAGCTATCTTTGAAGTGTTATATTTTTATGAAAAAAACAGGCTTTAAGAAGAGAATTGACGAACTCCCTAGAATAGTTAAAGAAACAAAACCCAACCGGTTTTATCCACTTCTTGTGGGTCTATTTCTTTTGCCCGGAGGATCGTTTCTTTGCTTGTTCGCCCTCTATTTGAGGTTTGTGAAAAAGTAGCCGTGTTTATTTTAATAACACATCATGATTCCCTGCAACTTCTATTCCAGCCGATGATCCAATATCATCTAGGATGATTTTTCCCGTCTTCTTGTCGATCAAATGTACTTGAATATGAGCCTTCATGCTTTCTTCGATTCGAGCATCCATAAAACCAGAAATCGGAGCAGCCAAGGCAGTAGCTTTTTCTCGTGTAGCATTTATGGATAGGCTGTATTTTTTATTTTCCATTTGCAGACAAAGCTGTTTTTCGGAAATGGAACACTGTTTTAACTGAGTTCCGTTGTAGGTTGTGAATTCAATTAATTTTCCATCAATCAAAACCCCAGCAATATGACCGATGAAAGAAGATCCTAGCCAGGGTATTTTTGCAATGGATGCTTTGATCGAAATTCCAGGCTTGCTGAAATGATTGCTTTGCATCCAGACATATCCTTCTGGGAAAGAATGTCCCCAATCTTTTTCCATATAGCCTTTCCCTTGATCAAAAGAAATGGCTGTTCCGTTGTGCATCAATGACCCTTCGATATCATGATCCATGCTCAAGATTCCGTGATAACATTCCATAAAAGGCACAAAAGAAAAGGGTCCCATAATTCCGGGAGAACTCCAGCTGCTCGACCAAGGATTTAGATTTTTAAAACGCAAAACGCCTTTCAGATGGGGTAAGTCGAGTTCAATGCTGTCCGATGTAAAGCGATTGTTTTGAATTTTTAGATCGTGCTTTTTTGGATTTGGTCTAAAGTCTTCCGCATCGAATTTATGGTAAGAAGCTTTGAGGTTTTTGCCATCCAATACTTGAATAAACGCTTGTTTAGTTCCATGCTCATCCATTGCAATTCCGGGGATCACCGCAAGAGCATGTTTTTGATCCGCACTGATTATTTTATAATACCAGCCCTCAAAAAACTTTTTGGACTTATTCCAACCGTGGTAGCATTCTGGATTCCAAAGTGCATGGATTCTTTGTCGCAGCACGGGCTTAGTTGGTTTGGTTTTTAAAAAGAAAGTCCGTACCCAAGTAGGCGTCATCTTTGTTGTAGTACCAAGCTCGGTTTTTGGGCATCTTGATTCCGTTGACCTCTGATTCCTCCGTCAGTAGAATATATTCTCCGTCGTTTTTAGATTCACCGTGATAAAACTGATAAACTTCTAAAGCGAAAGTTGAAGGATCAAAATAAAAATACCAGGTATCTTCCCCTACTTCCTTTTCATAATTCACCTGCGCAACCCAATAGTCCTTACCTTTAAAAGAACGTTTTTCAACCTTAGGGTTGATCAATGTCCCGGGGTCTTTTAATTTCATAGGAAGCCCATAGAGGTAAGTGTAGTAATCGCGCGTTCGTTTGGCTTGCTCACAGCTCAGGCGGTATGTTTTTTCTTCTTCAGCGGTAAATTCTTGGCTTTTATTTAAAAGGACCGAACAGTTTTTCTTGTTTATTTCTTGGGTTATTGTATTGCCATCCCTTCCGTATTCATTTTTAAAATACTGTTTTTGTAAGTCCAGCGTGATTGTGCTTACTCTAGGCGCTCTGTTTGGGGTTTCCATAGTGATGTTGAGATCGCCAGCAAATCTAGACCAACTGTTGTTAGGGTCATGATATGCGATGCTTTTATTAATTAGCTCTTCACCTGTGAGATTTTGACCAAAACAAATGATGTGGAACAAGACGATTGGAGTTAAAAGAATTTTTTTAAACATTGGATGCTGGAATTACGGGTGAAAGTTCAAAACATTCCAAATGGAAGTATTGTGTAGAAGCCAATAGGTGGTCAAAAATATCGGCAACAATATGCTCATAGTTTTCCCAAACCTTGTCCTTACTGAAAACATAAACTTCTATAGGAACTCCCTGAGGCGTGGGTGCTAATTGACGACACATCAATGTCATTTCCTTATTTACCATTGGATGTTTTTGTAAGTAGGCCTCGGTATAACTCCTAAACAAGCCAATATTAGTTAAATTTCTGCCATTGATTAGGAGGGATTTATCAACTTTAGATACTGCATTATAAGACTTGATGTCGGCATCTTTTTCTTGGATGACACCTTCCATCAAATTGATTTTTTTTAAGGGTTCAATTTCCTCGTCTTTGAGAAAACGAATACTACTTACTTTAATTAACAGCGACCGTTTAATTCTTCTTCCGCTCGATTCACTCATTCCACGCCAATTTACAAAGGAGTCAGAAATTAGTTTATAGGTTGGTATTGAAGTAATGGTGTTGTCGAAATTCTGAATTTGAACAGATGAAAGACTTATTTTCATTACAGTCCCATCTGCATTATTGTTGGGCATGCTGATCCAATCGCCAATTCGAACGGTATCGTTGATGGTTATCTGAACACTGGCAACAAAACCCAAAATGGTGTCTTTGAAAACGAAAAGTAATACGGCAGACAAGGCACCAAGAGTAGTTAAAAACGTTCCAACTTCAGTACCAGTAAGTATGGATAAAATAACGATACCCCCTATAAACCAGAGGACAATCATAATGACCTGAATGTAACTGTCTATGGGTTTGTCTTTAAAGGACTTCAGTGTTTTTAAATAATCACGAAGCGATTTCAATAAGGCACGAACCAGTGCTAGGGCAACAATAACCGTTAGGGCTTCAAATATATTTTCAATCCAATTTTGCTTGTCAAAAAGGTCGGGAATCAATTTATGGAGAATAAAAATAGCAGGAAAATAGGAAAGCAGTTTTGGGATTTTGTGCTCCAGTAAAATATCGTCAAATGTACTTTTTGTTTTTCTTGAAATTCGAGAAAAAAGCCCTAAAGTAAATTTTCTTGAAACCCAAAACAACACCAAAGTGATGAGTATATATGCCAAAAGAACAATACCAAGAGTGCTTATTTCTGCAACATCTGCATTGAATCCATTTTCAATAAGTTTTTCTAAGATGGTTGTTCTTATTTGAGTGCTTTGCATGGTTTAAGATTTTCATGCAAAATACCATTTTTTTTTCAACCGAACTTCTGCTGATGAATGATCTAAAGACAAAAAAGAATTCACTATTTTTAAAAAACAATTTAATGACATCGAGATCAAAGTTGTCCGTTGTTCCGCCTTTTTTAACACCAACAAATATGAGTACTATAGCGCAAGCAGAGCAGTTAGATGTTCAAGATCCACTAGCATCGTTTCGAGCATTTTTTCAGCACGAGCCGAACACAATATATCTGGACGGTAATTCTTTAGGGAAACTTCCCATACAAGCAAAAAAGGACATCGCCAATGCTGTAGACAAACAGTGGGGCGAGAATTTAATTCGCAGTTGGAACGACCATTGGCTTGATCTTCCAAAACGACTAGAGCAAAAACTCGCATTACTTTTAGGTGCAAAAGCAACCGAATTGAAAGTTGGGGAATCCACTTCGACCAACTTATATAAAGTAATTCATGCACTACTTTCTTCCAATTTAACAGCTAAAAGCCTTTTAACCGATTCTTTAAATTTTCCTTCAGATGTGTATGTCATGGAAGGCCTCGCAAAACAATTCGACTGTAAGCCACCAACAATTGTAGCTTATGTTCACGATCTTAAGGCCGATCTGCCGTTATTGAAGGCCGAAATTAAAAAGCAACCCGGAATTGTATGCCTCAGTTTGGTCAGTTATAAAAGTGCCTGGTTGTATCCTATGAAAAGCCTGAATGAATTTGCTGAACAACACAACAGTATTATTGTTTGGGATCTGAGTCATGCCGTAGGCGTTGTGGATATTAATCTTGCAGAAAGTAAGATTAAAATTGCTTTAGGCTGTACCTATAAATTTTTAAACGGAGGCCCTGGATCACCTGCATTTTTATTCATCCAAGAGGAGCTAATTACGGAATTACATTCTCCAATTCAAGGATGGTTTGGACACAAAAGGCCTTTTGATTTTTCTTTGTCTTATGAACCCTCTGACGGAATAGGACGTTTCGATGCAGGAACTCCTCAAGTGCTTTCTCTAGTTGCTATGGAGGCAGGTTTAGACTTGACCTTAAAGGCGGGAATTGATGCGATTAGGAAAAAAAGCATGATGCAAACCAGCTATTTAGTGGAATTAATTCAAGAAAAATTGACCCCCCTGGGCTTTATAATTGAAACACCAATGAATCCAGAAGAACGTGGTTCTCACATTACCCTTGCACATCCCGAGTCGTGGAGGGTATGTAAGGCATTAATTATAGGTAAAGGCGATGGCGTAAAAATCATTCCTGACTTTAGACCCCCACAGTATCTCCGCCTTGGAATTGCACCCATTTATACGCGCTATATAGATTTGTTTAAAAGTATTGAACGCATTGAACACATCATACTCAGTCAAGAATACTTAGAAATAGATACCGAAAAACCCACGGTAACATAAGGTGTTTAGTTCCGTGTTTATAGAATATAAAAAGTTTGTTTACCTTAGTCAAAAATCAATTCATTATGCGACTTTCTCACTCCATTGGAACACTTTTCACTGCACTCTTGCTTATGAGTTGTGCTCAAGAAAAAAAGAATAAACCCATGTCTACAGCGGAACAAATCCATCAGGCGGTAATCACCATTGATACCCATGATGACATCAATGTCGGTAACTTTACAGACTCTTTAAACTACAGTACAGAGACCCAGTCACAAGTTCATATTCCAGGAATGGAAGCAGGAGGACTTGATGTTGCCTGGTTTATTGTTTACACCGGTCAGGACAGCTTGAATGCTAGTGGCTTTGCCAAAGCTGCTGCTAATGCCAATGAAAAATTCAATGCAATCCACCGTTTGGTTGACACCTACGCATCGGATCGTATTGAGTTGGCTTTGACTGCTGCCGATGTTCGACGCATTTGGAAGAGCGGGAAAAAAATCACCATGATTGGTGTCGAAAACGGATATCCACTTGGAGAAGACATCAATAATGTGGAGGTCTTTTATAACCGAGGCGCACGCTATATGTCTTTGGCTCACAATGGACACAGTCAGTTATCCGATTCGAATACAGGCGAAAGGGATGGTGCTTACCTCCATAATGGTTTAAGTGCATTGGGGAAACAGGTCATCGAAAAAATGAATTACTACGGAATTATGGTTGATATATCCCATCCTTCAAAAGAAGCGATCCGACAAATGGCAGAATTATCTAAAACCCCAATCATAGCCTCGCATTCTTCAGCTCGTGCTCTATGTGATCATTCTAGGAATTTAGATGATGAACAACTGGGCTGGGTAAAGGAAAGTGGAGGTGTTGTTCAAACGGTAGCCTTTAGTTCTTATTTACACACCGAAAAACACAACAATTACAACAAAGCGAAAGATTCCCTTCTGAAAAGCATAGGAGCAAAACACAACATTTCCGTACTCGATAAGTATGAAATGAGAGCCTTAGCATTTGACGACCTTCAGAAATACATCAAGGAGCGTGAAAAACTTGAAGCCCTAGCAGCAGCAGAACTCGAAGCTTTGAAAAAAGAAGTTCCTCCGGTTTCTGTGAGTGATTTTGTAAACCATATCGACTACATTAAGAATAAAATTGGAATCGATCACGTTGGCATCAGTTCCGATTTTGATGGCGGTGGTGGTATCGAGGGGTGGAGCGATGCATCCGAATCTCTGAATGTAACTAAAGAGCTCGTTAAGCGGGGATATTCTCTAGAAGAAATCGAAAAAATATGGGGCGGAAACCTTTTACGTGTTATGGAGCGAGTTGAAGCTGTTGCAGCAGAATTGCAGGCAAAATAGAGCAGTAATCTTTGAGAAGTTATAGGATTAAATTAATCCAAAGTCCAACGAAACCCCATAAAAAAGCGTATTCCTTGGTTTGATGCGTAAACATAGGTTGGGTCAAAGGTCAGCCCGTAGGGATTGCCTGGGCTTGGCTGTGCATCACCAAATTCATCAAATTGTACTGCGCGGTCAAAAGGGTCAAAAGCACGTGCAATGCTGTTTTTAGCTGGAGTAAAGTTCAAGAGATTTTTTACACCTCCATAGAAATCATAGCGATTATTCCAGCCCTTGGTCAGTTGGATGTTTATGATGCTAAAGGTCGGTGCATAAGGGGTGCGAGGATCCAATTCACCCAATAAGGGTAACCTCAAAGGTCCTGTTACGCTTCCGGTCAAATCAATTGTAAGGTTGGGCGCTCTTAATTTTTGTTCTATTTTCCACACCCCTCGAAAACGTTCGGTCAAATAGGGTCTTGTTTTGCTTCCTGCGGATTCTAGATAAGAATCGATATAGGTCGCTCCCAAATTAATTCGTAAGCCACCTCTAAAAAGAGCATTGAAATTCAAAGATATCCCCTGAGTTACTGACCTTCCGTCAAGGTTATCGTAGATAATAAAATTCGGATCTGTGTCGTAATTGGGAACTATTTTATTAGAAAAATTGGTTCTAAAAACACTTGCATCAAACTCGAAGATGTGGCCTTGCTTTAAGTACATTTTGTGAACATAGTTGAGGTTGACGCTCCAAGATTTTTCAGGATTTAAGTCATTTAAGAAAACAACTTCACGTGCCCCTGTTAATGCAGCGTGATCTTCTGTGAAAATTTGCGCAATACGATAGCCAGAGCCGATACTCAAACGCAGCGTTGAAGACTCATCTTCAGAACTCAATTTGTAGTTGAGGCGTGGGGTAAGAATAGTTCCATGAATAGAGTTATAGTCATATCGCAACCCGAGTAACAGCGTGTTTTGTTTATTGAATTCTATTTCATCTTGAATGAAAATTCCGGGTAAGTGCGTTCTTTCTGCTCTGTTAATTCCCAGTGTATTATTGAAAGTAGCGGTTGTATCATCGTCATAGAAAGTATACCGATACGCTAATCCAACTAAAAAATCATTGTTTTTTATGGGTATATTCCATAGCAACTGACCAAACCCTATGGTTTGATTTGCATTGAACAATGTAGTGCCATAAACTGAATTTTGATGATGATCGTTGAAGCTGAATTGAAAGGAAAACTCTCTGTTGAATTCATAAGTCCCAAAAACTTCTATTCGGTTGGTGAAAATATGCTCTCCATATACTTCATCTCCACCTCTATAATTTTGATTCCAGTTTATATCTCCTCCCCAACGATCTTCATAAACGTATCGGGTAGCTACAGATAAGCGTTTCCCAACATTTAGTTTATTGAAAATTGAAATACGATCCTGAAGCGTAAGGTCCGTAAAGCCATCCTCATTTTTATCTATTGGGTTGGAGTAGTTGAAATAATTAATTCCTAACAGTCCATTTGTTTTCTCTGAAAGAGCATATTGATAGCCCAGATCAATGTTCACTTCTCCCCATCCAGAACCAAAAGAATCGAAGGAAATTTTTGAAGCGTTTTCCGGGATTTTAGTAATTAGATTAATAACACCGCCAATGGCTTCAGATCCGTATAAAGTAGAAGCTGGACCTTTGACAATTTCTACTCGTTCAATCAAAGATTGCGGAATTCCAGAGAGCCCGTATACGGTTGATAGCCCGCTAACGATTGGTAATCCGTCGATGAGGATCATGGTGTAGCTGCCTTCTTGGCCATTAATATGAATATCTCCAGTATTACAAACATTACAATTTAGTTGTGGACGCACACCATTTACAATTTCAAGGGCTTCAAAAATAGAGGGTGTCGGATTGGCTTTAAAAAAACCTTCTGAATATACT